>JABAOF010007040.1_pt1 | contig 35883 bp, 30 predicted proteins | sample 7062171 | NCBI WGS metagenome assembly JABAOF01 (sample SAMN14538628, study PRJNA623070) | marine sediment metagenome | biome: marine biome [ENVO:00000428]; feature: marine pelagic biome [ENVO:01000023]; material: deep marine sediment [ENVO:00002113] | place: India: Gulf of Khambhat ...
GGATTGCAGAAGCCTGCAGGCGTGAGGGGGTCCCACTCGTTGTGAGCTTCTACGAGAGCTTTGATGAGGTTGAAGACTGGATCGACACGGCAAGAGAATTCGAAGGGGCAGGGGCCACACTCCTGGAACTCAATCTCTCTTCGCCCTCATATCATCTCTCAGCGGATGAATATGCCGAGAAGAGCGGCGCGATCGTCAGGTCTGTGGCAGAGAAAGTTACGATCCCGGTTGGTCCCAAGATAAGCCCGATGGTTGAACCTCTCTCTTCTCTGGCTCAGAGCTGGTCGGATGCTGGAGCCTCTTTCATAACCGCCCATAACGCGCCGAGCGGTGTGATGATCGATGTGGAGAGTGAAGTACCCTACGGTGCGCCTGCGGTGGGAGGATATGTCATGGGCAGGACTTTTCTGCCCTGGTCTCTGGCACGGGTTGTTCAGATTCAAAAGGCCGTCACCATCCCGGTCATCGGCGTTGGAGGTATATTCGATTGGAGCGATGCAATCAGGTACATGCTCTGTGGGTGTCCGGCAATCCAGGTCTGCTCAGGCGCCTACTTTCAGGGCCTTCGGGTCTTTGAACAGATCCGGGCAGGAATAGTCTCCTGGATGGAGAGTAAAGGGTACGATTCCATAGAGAGTTTTAAAGGAAAGGTCCTTCCTCTAATCGCGCCCTCATCTCAATTGAAAGATAATGAGAAGTTTCCCTACGACATGCCCCCAGATACCCCGTACGTTCCCCTTATTGACGACGACAAATGCACGCTCTGCCGCGCCTGTGAGCGGGGGTGTATCTACGACGTTTTTGAGCAGACGAGAGCCGGCTGTGCCATGCTCGTCCATGATAAGCGGTGTTGGAGCTGCGGTTTTTGTGTAGGCCTTTGTCCGGAAGGGGCTATTTCGTTGGTCGATCGAAAGGACCCGAGTAAGGTCGTGTGGGCAGGGGAGGGCATGGCCAAATCCTTCAGTTCATAGCGAGAAGACAGGGTGGCTTACTTCAGCGTCGAGAATCTATCCATCAACTTTGGCGGTCTAAGGGCCGTGAATGAGTGTACCTTCGATGTGAAAGAGAAGGAGATTTTCTCGATTATCGGCCCCAATGGTGCCGGAAAGACGACAATCTTTAATCTGATCAATGGTATTTACCGGCCCCAGAGGGGTGTCATCTGGTTCCAGGGCGAGAACCTTCTGGATCTGAAACCCCATGAGGTTGCCCTGAAAGGGATCGCCCGGACATTTCAGAATATCGAGTTGTTCCCCCATCTAACGACGCTGGAAAACACCCTGGTGGGACAGCACCTGCGGATGCGTTCTGGTGTGGTGGCCGGTGCCCTTCTCCTGAAGAGCGTCCAGAGTGAGGAGGCAGAGGCCAGAAAGGTGGCAGACGGGATTTTCGACTTATTGGGATTGAAAAAAGTGAGTCACACGATTGTCTCCGATCTTCCTTTTGGCATTCAAAAGAAGATAGAACTTGCCAGGGCACTAGCGTCAGATCCGAAGTTACTCCTCTTAGATGAACCTGCAAGCGGGTTGAATCCTCAGGAAACCATGGAACTGATGGGTTTGATCAAGGAAATCAGGGACACGAGAGGAATTACGATTCTTCTGGTCGAGCATGATATGCATGTTGTCATGGGACTTTCAGACCGAATATGTGTCCTCCACTTTGGGCAGAAGATCGCCGAAGGGATCCCGGAAGAAATACAGACAAACGCCAAGGTGATCGAGGCCTATCTGGGCGAAGAGAGAGATTATGCTTAAGTTGGATGGTGTGGAAACCTTTTACGGAAAGGTGCAGGCCCTGAAGGGCATCTCCATTGAAGTCCCCGAGAAGAATATTGTCACAATCCTAGGTGCCAATGGCGCTGGGAAAAGTACGGCCCTCAGAACGATCTCAGGATTAACGCCTCCATCGAAAGGAACCATTAAATTCAACGATGAGGAGGTTAGCCGGATACCGCCCGAGCTCATCGTCAAGAAGGGAATCTCCCACGTTCCCGAGGGCCGTGATCTCTTTCCGGAGCTTACGGTGATGGAGAATTTGAGAATGGGCGCCTATACCAGAGATGATAAGGAAGAAATCGAGCACAACTATGAACGGGTTTTCCATTCCTTCCCCGTTCTCTGGGAGAGAAAAAACCAATTTGCCGGCACGCTCAGCGGCGGGGAGCAGCAAATGCTGGCCATCGCCCGGGCGCTCATGTCGAGCCCATCTCTCATCCTCCTAGATGAGCCCTCATTGGGATTAGCCCCGCTCCTTGTTGATGAAATCTTTCGCATTATCCGTGAGATCAACAAGGAGGGAACGACCATCCTTCTGGTCGAACAGAATGCCAACATGGCCCTTCAGGCGGCTCAGTATGGTTACGTCCTCGAAACAGGGAGAATCGTCCTTCACGATCGAACTGAGGCCCTCGTCCAGAACGACCACGTGAGAAAGACCTATCTCGGCGTAAGGTAAAAAAGCAGGCCCTGGGTTATCCCAAGGCCTGCCGGTAATGATTATTCTTTGTAGCGCCGCTCCTTGAGTTTTCCATCCTTGATACTCAACCACCCGGAGATTGGCTTGAAAACCCCGCCTTCGACTTCTGCCATGAAACCATCCTGCTGGGTTTTGTGGTCATCCGGAGAAAAACTCACAGGGGACATAATGCCGCTTTTCCACCGCTTCATCTTTTCGAGAGTCTTGACCAGATTCTCTCGGGTCAGATCCTTTCCGGTTCTTCTGGCGGCCTCCGAAAAGAGCTTCGCATAGAAGTATCCATAGAGGCTAAAGCGGTTAGGAACATGACCAGGGGCGTATTTTTCGAGTATCTCCCTGTACTCAACGACGCCCGGCATTTTGGAATTGACAGGATCTGGCCAAAGCGAGAGCCCCCAGACGCTTTCTCCCACACCCCCTGCCAGGATGATGAACTTCTCGTCGGTGAGTGGGCCAGAAGAGATCAGCTTGCTCTCCGTCCATCCCACCTTATGGGCCTGTTTCAGAAACATGCCTCCCGGCCTTGGTGTGAGAACCAGCAGAACGGCGTCCAGGTTTGCAGCCTTGAGCTTGGCCACCTGGGCGCTCGCGTCGATGGCTTTCCGGCTGATCGGCTCAGCTGCGGTCAGGTCGAGGCCCATATCACCCAGGAGTTTCTTTGCTGGATCCCTGAAGGAGTAACCGTATTTGTCATCCTGGTAAATCATCCCGATCCTTTTGAAATTCTTCTTCTGCACCAGCCATTTCATCACAATTTCGGTCTGAAGCGGATAGGAGGTGAAGGATGTAAAGATGTATTTGCCTCCAAGGGCCGTGTCTATCGCCGCCACGCCCTCATATGGGACTCCCTGAAAGGGGAACAAAAGGGGAACCTTCTGTTCTCCGAGATACTTGATTGTTGCAAAGACAGGCGCTGTTCCCTGGGAGGCAAGAATAGCGAAAACCCCATCCTGTTCAACCAGGCGTATTGTATTGGCCACTGCCTTCTGAGGGCTATAGGCGTCATCGTAATACTGGGTCTTTACCATTCTCCCGTTTATTCCACCCTGGTCATTGATGTGCTTGAAATAGATCTCGAGCCCATAATTGACCAGTTCAGTCCCTGGATAGACGAGGGGGCCTGAGAAGCTGTTGGAGCATCCGACCAGTATGGAGTCGGCAGTCACGCCAGTCTCGCCGGCGACTGGGGAACTGCCGAGAAATAAACTCACCACAAAGATTGGAATAATAAGTGAAATAGCCTTACCCTTAAGTTTCATCCCAATGTCTCCTTTCTCATTTTTTCACCCACGATCTAAAGAGCGTCCTTGAAATCACCTCCTTTCTTCCCGAAATCATCTATTCACCCGATCTTAGCACGAATTTATGATGTCACTTCAAACGTGTCAGGCCCTTGGAATCTTTTGGTCAAATTAGTCAACATCCCGCTGATGCCGTGGGGCATGAAGATCATGAATACAATCAGGGAGAGGCCAAAAATCAAGACCTGAAGTTCCTGAAGACCGCTCAGGAGCTGCTGCATCCCTGTGAGAATAACGGCGCCGATTATCGATCCGAGAATGGAGCCCATTCCCCCGATGACGATCATGGCAATAAAATCGATAGAGAGCTCTATGGTGAAACTGTCAGGGGAGATGTATTGAATAAGCAAGGCGAACAGGCCTCCAGCGATTCCAGTATAAAAGGCACTAATCGCAAAGGCAATAGTTTTATACCGGGCCAAATTGATTCCCATGGTCTGTGAGGCGATTTCGCTCTCCCGGATCGCGACAAAGGCCCTTCCCACCCTTGTTCTCACCAGGTTGATCGCCCCAATGATCATGAGGACGGTGATGGTCATGATCAGATAGAAGAGTTTCTTATGGGAATCGAACACAAAACCGAAGATCACCGCTCGTGAGACGCTTAGCCCGTCGTCGCCCCCGGTCAGACTCGACCATTGGAGAATGACCTCACTGACCACCACGCCGAATGCCAGTGTTGCCATGGCAATATAGAAACCCTTCAACCTCAGGGTGGGGATGCCCAAGAGAAAACCGATCAGTCCGGTAAAGATTCCCGCCAATGGCAGAATAATGATGAAGGGAAGCCATTCGACTTGGGCGTTCATAATGGTTGTAGAATAGGCGCCAATAGCCAAGAAACCGGCATGACCAGCGGCAATCTGGCCTGTGTAACCCATGAGTATGTTCAGACCGACAGAGACGAGGGTGTAAATGGCAAAGAGGCTGAGGATGAACAAGGAGTATTTCGCCAGGAAAAAGGGGCATATGGCCAGAACGAGGCAGGCCAAAATGAAAGTTATCCGTTCTTTTGTAAGTAGTTGTTTCTTCACAACACCTCCTACACCCGCCTCTTCTTTTCGACCCCCATGATCCCTGTGGGTTTGACCACAAGAACCCCGACGAGCACGGCAAAGGGAATGATGTTTCTTGTTTCAGATGGCAGATAGTAGGGGACCACGTTTTCCATGACGCCTAGAAGCATCCCGCCCGCAATGGTTCCGGGGATGCTTCCCCAACCTCCGAGGATGGCGGCAGCAAACCCGTTGATGACGACAAGCCCCATGTGAGTGCTGAGAAATACGACAGGGGCGATGAGTATGCCCGCCACTCCTGCGACGAGCGCGCTAATCGCCCACGTCATGGCAAAGGATCGTTTCACACTGATTCCCATCAACAGAGCAGCGTTCTGGCTCTGAGAGACTGCCCTCATGGCAGTACCGACCCTGGTGTACTTAAAGAAGAAGTAGAGCAGGATCATGAGAACGAAGGTCGTCCCGATGATTCCCAAACTGGGGATATCGACTGTTACAGCTCCGAGGCTTATGATTTTGTTTGGAAAGAAATCTGGATAGGGGAAATCGTCATGGGTCCACAGGTACCCAGCCACGCTCTTCATGACGATCGAAACGCCTAGGGTGATGATAAAAATATTGAAATGAGGCGCATGGATGGCGGGCCGAATGGTCAATCTCTCCATGACGACGCCCATCAGAGCTGAGGCGGGGATTGTCAGTATGACGGCAAGCCAAAATGGAAATCCCAAGATCTTAAAGAAGGTGAATCCAATAAAGGCGGAGACCATTGACATTTCGCCCTGGGCGAAATTGACATGTTCGGTGGTGTTGTAAATGAGGACCAAGCCGAGGGCCACCAGCGAATAGATGCAGCCGGTTGCCAATCCGCTTATGATGATCTGAAGGATCAACTCATCTCCCCTTCTGGGATCGCTTGGCGAGAGAAATATGGACGGACCTTTAGTGGATGAACGGAATATTATGGATTCAAATCTTCACAAAGTCAACAACCTTCCGCGGTTTTGTTCTGTTTTACCCATCGAGTTCCGAGACGTTTTTGAGACGGAGAATCTATGAAACTCGAAAAACCTCGGGAAAATCGCTGTTCAAAATGGCTTCCTGATTTGGTATAGTATGACCCTTGGCAAAGAAAATGATCAAAGAAATCGATCACATCGGTATTATCGTTCCGAATTTGGAAACCGGCATCTCCCAATGGTCCAAACAGCTGGGGTTGAAGTGTGAGGGAGTGATCGAAAAGAAGGATATCGGGTTAAAAGTCGCTTTTTTCCGTATCGGCGGCCTCATAATTGAACTTTTGGAATTTGAGAGACCGATAGGGGGTGTTGATGAAATCGTTTTCAAGGGGTTCGGAATTCAGCACATCGCTTTCAGGGTGGACGATATTCGAGGCTCCATCAAAGAGTTCACAAAAAGAGGCTTGACCTTGCTCAGGGGGTTCCCACGGGAGGGGGCCCACGGCCAGGTTGCCTTCTTCTCTTTTGGGGACGAACGGGACTATCTTGTTGAGATCTGTGAGGGGTCCCCTAAAAGCTGACGCTTGACAACCGGCAGCTGAGATAGAAACAGAATTGATTTGACCAGCGAGTTGACAAATAGGCGAATATGAAAAGTTACACGGAAAGACGTTTGTGGAATGAGAAGATAGAGACGATGCCAGAAGAGCAGATGCGCGAACTCCAGTGGAAGAGGTTAAAGAGACAGCTTCGATATGATTATGAAAATTCAACCTACTATAGGCGTAGATTCGAGACAGGGGGTATCACGCCACAGGACATCCGATCCTTTGAGGACTTCCAGCTCTTTCCTCTCATGGACAAGGACGAACATCGACGAATTCAACAGGAATCGATGGAAAGGTTCGGCAATCCCTACGGCATGATCACCTGTGCCCCTCTGGAGAAAATCGTCCGAATCAGTGCAACCTCTGGAACAACCGGAATTCCCACCCTCTACACGTTGACCAGACACGATGTCACCGTTGTCAATGAAATGCACGCCCGAAAGTACTGGCGTGCTGGTTTAAGACCAGGTCACGTCGTTCTACAGGCTCTATCTTTGAGCATGTTCACAGGGGGGCTTCCCCTCTCGGATGGACTTCAGGCCATGGGCCTATGTTGTGTTCCAGTGGGGATCGAGGGGGGGACCAAACGGGTGCTCGAAGTCGCCGTCCTTACCAAACCTGATGCGATCATCGCCACACCTTCCTTTGGCGAATACCTTATTGAAAAATGCCCCGAGATCTTGGAAAAGGAGTGTGTCGAACTTGGGATCAAATGGTTTCTGTGCGCCGGTGAGCCAGGAGCCGGGATCCCCTCGGTGAAGGATAGGCTCCAAAATGGGTTTGGAGCCCGAGTCTTTGATCACACTGGGGGTGGCCATGCTTTTCACGGGATTTCCTGCGATAGCGAGGAGTACAGGGGAATGCATTTTGTCTCGGCAGATCACTGTATTTTGGAACTCATCGATCCAAGATCCCGAACGCCAATCCCACTGGAGGACGGCGCAGTCGGTGAGATGGTCTTTACGTTCATCGACTGGGAAGGTGGACCTTTTCTTCGATACGCGTACGGGGATGTTCTTCAGATTTTCACCAAACCCTGCGACTGCGGTTTTCCTGGGATGAGGTTCAAAATTATCGGCCGATCGGACGACATGCTCATTGTGAAGGGGGTAAACGTGTATCCATCGGCGCTGAAAGAGGCTGTAGGCCGTTTCTATCCACGGACGACCGGCGCCTTCAAAATTCTACTCGACCGACCCGGGCCTCGAGTCTCCCCACCCCTTAGGCTTAGAGTGGAGTATGGGCCTGGTCTTGAAAAGGGACAACAAGGTTGCCTCCGGGAGGAGATGAAGGCTCACATGCGGGAACACTTGCGCATCAATCCGGAGATTGAGTTAGTGGCTCCAGATTCAATCCCCAGAGAGACCCAAAAAGTAAAATTGACCGAAATCCTTGGACAGCCGGATTAAAACTTCTGATCATGAAGTATAGAATCGGCATCGATGTTGGAGGGACTTTTACCGATTTCCTTCTCATGGACGAGCAAGGGAATTCTTGGACTTACAAAAAACCCTCAACTCCCCGGGACCCCTCGATCGGGGTTCTGGAGGGCCTTGGGGCGATGGCCGTTGACAAGGAGCTGAAACTCCGGGACTTCATCCAAGACGTTGGCAGGATTGTCCACGGGACAACGGTAACCACCAACGCCATTCTCACCGGAAAAGGGGCCAAAACGGGTCTCCTGACGACCAAAGGTCAGCGAGATGTTCTCCAGATGCGGCGGGGGATCAGGGAGGAATTGTACAATAACCGGTATCAGCCCCCCCGTCCACTTGTTCCCCGATATCTGAGATGTCCTGTCGAAGAGCGGGTCGATTATCGGGGGGAGGTGGTGACGCCACTTCAAGACGGGGATGTTGTCGAAGCCACTGAGAAATTCAAACGCCACGGTGTCCAAGCCGTGGCTGTCTGTTTTATGCACTCTTATGCGAACGATAGCCATGAGCGGCGTGCAGCGAAAATTGTCTCCTCCCATTTGCCGGAAGTATACCTCACCATCTCCTCGGAAGTGCTTCCTCAAATCAGACTCTACGATCGGGTATCGACCACCGTTTCGAATTCGTATGTCGGGCCTATCCTGAGAAGCTATCTAAACAGTCTCATGGGGAAGCTCGAGGATCTGAAGTTTCGAGGGATATTCCTCGTCATGCAATCTAATGGGGGGGTCACATCCCCGGAGGTGGCAGTCCGCTGGGCGGCGAGCACTCTGCTTTCTGGCCCCGCTGCGGGCCCAATTGCCGGGATGGCCTTTAGCGAAATTCAGGGCTACTCGGATTGCATCACAATAGATATGGGTGGGACCAGCTTTGATTCAGCCCTAATCAGGGACAGGAAACCCCTGGTGACGACGGAGGGAGAGATCAACCGGATGCGGATAGGCCTTCCGATGCTCCAGATCAACACCATCGGTGCCGGGGGAGGGAGCATTGGATGGATCGATGAGGGGGGGCTGCTGCGAATGGGGCCCCAAAGCGCGGGCGCTGATCCAGGACCGGTCTGTTACGGCAGGGGAGGGGAGAACCCTACCTGTACAGACGCTGATCTGGTGCTTGGCTATCTAAACAAGGATTATTTTCTAGGCGGGGAGATGAGGTTGGATCATAGGGGGGCCCGATCGGCCATCGAAAAGGTAATCGGTGAGCCTCTGGGGATGGATCCCGACGAGGCTGCTGCGGGAATGTATCAGATCATTAATGTCAACATGGCCTCTGGAATCCGGGAGGTGTCAGTCGAAAGGGGATTCGACCCGAGGGATTTCCCCCTGGTGGTAGCCGGTGGAGCGGGGCCAGTCCATGCAGGGATGATCGCCTTGGAGTTGGAAATCCCGGTGGTCATAATCCCCAAAGAGTCCTCCATATTCTGTGCAGCAGGGATGCTTATGTCCGATCTGAGGCACGATTATGTAGGCTCCTATCACTGTCTTTTTTCAACGGTGGACATGGAGAGACTGAGATCGTTTTTCGAGGAGATGGAGTCTCAGGGGGCCCGGCTCTTGAAGAGAGAGGGTATTGAGGGTGAGAAAATGGGATTCCTCCGTTCCCTGGACATCCGGTACATTGGTCAGTACCACGAGGTGAGGGTGAATTGCACTCGAGAAGAGATAGCGGATGAGGATATCGACGCCATTGTGCAGCGGTTTCACAGAACTCACGATCGCCTATATGGGTATTGCTTAGACGCGACAGAGCTGGAACTGGTTAATCTCAGAGTGACCTGTGTCGGCGAGACAGAGAAACCAGAACTAAGAGGGGAAAACTACCAGGGGGAAGACTGCTCTCATCTAATCAAGGGGAAAAGGCGCGTCTACCTTCCCTCTCTCGACAAGTTCAGAGAGGTGGAGATCTATGATGGGATGAATATGGCCTACGGTAACAGGGTGAAGGGGCCTACCGTCATCGAGCAGGACAATACAACCGTCTTTGTTCCACCAGAGTACAACGTTGTCTGTGATAGGTATGGCAACTACACGATGTATCTAAGGTCAAAGGAGTCAGCGGTCAACGCCAGGTTGGGTTTAGCGTGAGAAAGGCAAGAATCGATTCTATCCTTGTTTCGGTCCTCCAACGGCGGTTCAAATCCATAACCGAAGAGATGGGCCTTACCCTTCTCCGGACGACTCGGTCACCGATACTTAACGAGGCCCGAGACTTCGTGACGGGGCTCTATGACCATAAAGGTCGGATGCTGGAGCAGACCGAGTATATTCCCGTGCTCGCCTTCGCCCTTCAACCTGTGTGCGAGTATATCATCGATTACTTTGGCGAAGAAATCCTTCCCGGCGATGTAATCATCCACAACGATGTCTTCAGCGGGGGGAATCAGAATGCGGATGTGGCTATCTTCAAACCGGTCTTCCACGGTGGACAACTGATCGCCTGGTCTGCCTGTAAAGGCCATCAAGCGGATATCGGAGGATCCGTGGCCGGTGGCTATAACCCGGAAGCCAGGGAGGTCTGGCAGGAGGCTTTTAGGATTCCGCCGGTCAAGATCTATGAAGAGGGCAAGTTTAGAAAGGACGTGTGGAACCTCATTTTTTCCAACATCCGATACAAGATCGTGGAAGAGGATATAAGAGCCGAAATCGGGGGGTGTGTAGTTGGCGAAAGAGGTATCCAGGCACTGGTCGATCGCCATGGAATCGAGGTTTTTCAGTCCCATGTGGAGTATCTTTTTGACTCGACCGAAAGGATGATGCGAAAGGAAATTGAGGCCATTCCCGATGGACACTACCGTGGCGAGAGCTTCATCTTCTACGACGGATTCAACAAGGGAAGCAAGTTCAAGATCAACCTCGCCATCGCCGTGACAGGGAGTGATATCCTTTTCGATTACACAGACACAGATCCTCAAACCGAGGGGTTTGTCAACGCCCCGTTCGGAGCGAGTGCGTCAGCCATCGTCCTTACTTTTTTGATGTTGATCAATCCGAACATCCCCCACAATGATGGTATCCTGAGACCGATTCATATTAATATTCCTGAAGGAACCTTTCTGAATGCTCGCTTCCCAGCGGCAACGACTTTTGGCAATAGCATTACGGGGCCCCATTCTGATGCAATCTTTCTGGCAATGGCTAAGGCCTTGCCGGAAAGGGTGACGGCCAGTTGGAATCGCATGCTGGCCTTCACAGCAGTAGGAAAGGATCCGCGGATGGGGGACAGGCCATACGTGGACATTCTCTTTAACGCCCTCAAGGGAGGATCGGGGGCCACCCACGGCGTGGATGGATACGATCACATCGGGCTCATTAACTGCGCCGGGGGCATTCTGGCTCAAGATCCCGAGATGTTCGAAATCCATGACCCCCATTTTTTCCTGAAACACGAATACCTCTGCGATTCGGCTGGTGCTGGAACGTGGAGGGGGGGATTGGGTGTTGAAACCGTATTCCGTTTCGATGGAGAAGAGACGAGAGGCGTCGTTTTTGGCGATGGCGTGGATGAAGAGGCGAGGGCCTTTGGACTCTTTGGCGGGAAACCCGGCTCCATCAATCGGATTGAATTGACCTATCCAGATGGGCGGATCTATGTCCCAAAATCAAAGGAGGTTATTCGATCGCTTCCACGGGGAACCGTGTTTCGCGAGGTAGCCGGGGGAGGTGGCGGATATGGGGATCCCTACTTGAGACCGGTGGAAGTGGTCTTAGACGATGTGTTGAACGAATTTGTCTCCGTAGAGAAGGCCCGCGAGGACTATGGGGTGGTGATCGATGCCGAGACGCTTGAGGTCGATTATGCTGAGACACGAAATATGAGACGAAACAGAGGGGTAGGACATGGAAAGGACTGAAGAGAGGACCGTTACGACCGGCTGAAAGGACGTTATTTTGAGTGTGGACTCATTGTCCACGTCAATGATTTGAATTGATGGTAACAACTGACGCCAGACAACCGACAACTGATGGCACGAGGAAAAGATTTCAGAGCACCGAAGAACGCTCCCTTTCGCTTTCATCGGACAAAAACCGAGAAAGGGGAATTTGGCAACTGCCCGGGCAGTACTCACTCCAGTGCTCTGCAAAGGGCCCTCGGGGACATGACCGTTCACCCACATGAGGAAACTTCTGACTCAGTCACCTTGACTGGTATGTGAGTTTATAATAGTATCGCACCGGTTATGTTCTTTTTTGCACAAGCGGCCGAGTCGTGGAGGGATTGAGAATGATGGCCAGGACGTTCATGCCCCAATTCAGATCAGGGGAGAAACTTGAGGCGTTTCAGTTGGAGGGGCTCAAGTGGACTGTTCAGCACGCCTATCATGGCTCTGAATTCTATCGACGGAGGTTTGATGAAAGTGGTGTGAAACCTGACGACATCCAGGTGTTGGATGATCTATCAAAACTTCCTCTGACGACAGCCGATGACTTGCAGGCGGGATACCCATTTCCTTTACGATCAGTCTCGTTTGAAAAGATCGTTCGAATCCATGCCTCCTCTGGGACCACAGGGAAGCGGAAAGTCTTGTGCTACACCCAGAAGGATATCGACGACTGGGCCGATATGTTTGCCCGATGTTACGAGATGGCAGGAGTGAGCAAAGAGGATCGGGTCCAGATCGCAGTGGGCTATGGAGTCTGGACCGCAGGTGTCGGATTTCAATTGGGGTGCGAGCGACTTGGTGCCTTGGCTGTTCCAGTCGGTCCAGGAAATGTGGACATGCAGTTTCAGTTCCTCCAAGATTTCGAAACCACTGTTCTGTGTTGTACAGCATCCATGGCCCTCCTCATGTCAGAAGAAACTGAAAAAAGGGGGCTCCGGGAGAGGATCAAATTGAGGAAATTGATCTTCGGATCGGAGCGCCACAGTGACGCCCTGCGTCAGCGGTTTCACGATCTTCTCGGCGTTGAGGATACCTTCGATATAACGGGGATGACGGAGCTCTATGGGCCCGGGGCAGGAATCGATTGTTCTATGCATGAGGGCATTCACTATTGGGCTGACTACTACATCCTCGAACTTCTAGACCCTGAAACACTCGAACCTGTGGCTCCGGGAGATAACGGGGAAATGGTCGTGACAACGCTGAGAAAGGAGGCGGCTCCTCTCGTACGATATCGGACGCGAGACATGACGAGGCTGATTCCCAATCGATGTTCCTGTGGCAGTATCCTTCCCATGCACGATCGGCTCCTGGGCCGAAGCGACGACATGTTTATTCTTCGGGCTGTCAATGTCTATCCAGGTCAGATTGACCATATTCTGTCTCACACAAAAGGCGTCGGATCCGAATACCAGATTATTCTCGATCGAAAACAGGATGGCAAGGACTACATGACCGTTACGGTGGAACGGCAGAGGGACGGGGATGCTTCGGATGACTCGGGATTGGCGAAAGCCCTTGAGGAGGAGATCAAGAAACAGATTCTCGTCAGTGGGAAAGTTAAAATTGTTGACTACGGCGGACTCCCCCGGTCGGAACGTAAATCGAAGCGAGTTTTCGATAACCGATAGGGGCCGGATCGATTCTTGGCTGCGTGAGAAAATGAGAGGGAATTTGCTGCGGCGACTCGGAGTTGTTGTTCCGATATTGGTTTCGGTGGCTCTTCTGAGTAGTGTCAGAGTCGGCCTTGCAAGACCGAGAGTCAAGATCGGGTTGCTTCTCGATCTCAGTGGAAAGACCGGAGAGATAGGGAGAGGAGCCCAGCGGGTCTCGGAAATAGCCGTGGATGTGGTCAATGCCCAGGGGGGCGCGTTCGGGAGGATAGTAGAGCTTGTTGTCTTGGATACTCAGGGGGATCCAGCCCTGGGGAAGGATAGGGTCAGGGAGTTGATCTCAGAGGAGAGGGTAGCTGCGGTTGTCGGACCTCTAGACTGGGCCACCGCCATGATGACAAAGCCCTTCTTTGAAGAGAACCAGATTCCTGCCTTGATGTTAACCTATGAGGATTCGGTCATTCGAGGCGGAAAGTTTGGAATGTATGAGTGGATCTTTCGACTTCCCCTGAGGAGGACGACCGCGCTGGAGCGGATAGCCGCCTATTCGAGGGAACGAGGATGGACACGAGTGGGACTCGTGGTGGCATCGGATGGCTTAGGAAGGGAGGCGAGGAAATGGTTTGAAAAAAAGAGCGCCTCCTACGGCTTTGAAAATCTGGCGGTGGAATCATTTGCCCCCGCCGAAGACATGGCCGACAAAATGCAGAGGCTCCTGAGCCAGGATCCTCAAGTGATCGTGTCATGGTCTCACCTTCCTCATGCCGCCACGGTGGCCAGGATTCTCCGGGGGCTGGGCGCGGACCTTCCCCTTTTTCAGTGTCATGAAATTCCTCTTCGGCAATATGTTGCGGCGGTTGGCCCAGCTGCAAGGAAGACCCTTTTCGTATCCAACAAGATGCTGGTCTGGGAGGATTTGCAAGAGCAGGATCCCCAGAAAGCCTTAATTGAGGATTTCCTGCATCAGTACAGAAACGTCTACCGTTATGCACGAAGACAGCCCGTGAGCCCTTTCATGGGCTATGTCTGGGACTCTGTCATGATTCTTACCCGCGCCATGAGGGCCGCGGGAACCGAGGGTGAATGGCTGCGGGATTCTATTGAGGGTATTCGGCGGCACATCGGTGTTGGTGGGATTTACGGCTTTACCCACGAGAATCATAATGGTCTGGATCCGAAATCTTTGGCGGTTATCGAGGTGGACCAGGTGACCGGTGACGGGAGCAGTTGGATTGAGTCCTGGAGACTTGCAGAGTAGACGCAGGGGTCAGGGATTAAGAAGAGAACAGGTGGACGGTTGACAGGGACCAGAAGTTGGGAGAGGCTCAACTCGACAGGGGCCGGATTGCCAGCGGGCACGGTAAGGCTTATTGTTGAACCTTGACCCCTGATACCTGCCGACTGTCATTCTGTGGAGGTTATTTATGCTGAAGTTTGAATACCTGAAACCCAAATCGATCGACGAGGCGATTTCTCTCCACCAGAGTCATGGTGAAAAGGCGAAATACATCGCTGGCGGAACAGATGTGATGGTCAAGATCAAGGAGAGGAAGATCAGCCCCCAGTATCTGATCTCACTAAGACATCTTGAAGATCTCAAGCGAATTAACGTTAAGAACGGAGAATTGAGAATTGGGGCGTTGGTCACCCATCGAATGTTAGAACTCTCCTCAATCATCAGGAAGGGTTTTCTTATCCTAACTGATGCGGTGGAAAACATCGGCTCTGTTCAAATCAGGAATGTCGCTACCATCGGTGGTAATATCATCAATGCGGTGCCCTCAGCTGACGGCGCAATCCCACTGATTACCCTCGGGGCTCAGGTTCGGATCAGAGGGCCTAAGGGTGAGAGATCTATGCCTCTTGAAGATATCTTTATCGGTCCGGGCCAAACCCTTCTGGAGCCGGGTGAGATTCTTATGGAGTTCGTGGTTCCCAAGCTCGCATCCCACACGGGAGGCGCCTACTGTAAGCATACGCGACGGGCTGCAATGGAACTGCCCATTCTGGGGGTGGCCGTGAGGATCTCCCTTGGGGAGGATCTGAATACATGCAGCGAAGCGAGAATAGGCCTGGGCGTCTTGGCCCCAACGCCGATGCGAGCAAAAAGTGCCGAGGCGATCCTGCGGGGAAAGAAGCTAGACGATAAGATCCTCAAGAAAGCTGGGAAGGCTGCGGCCGAGGAATGCAAGGCCAGGGACAGCGTTCGAGGAGAGGCCTGGTATCGACGGGCTATGGTAGAGATACTCGTCCCAAGAATGGCACGGGTTGCGATGGAAAGGGCAGGATAGTCCGTTGATAATAGGTTTCGGGTCTCCTTCATGAGAACACCCTAGTTGCGTTCCGTAGTGGACTGAGATTGATGGTTAAATCCGAAATTCGAATTTTGAAACTCGAAACAAATTCGAATGATAAAAAGGAATGCAAAACTCGATACGAATGGAAAAAAGGCGTGGAGTGGAAGGCAACCGAGCTATGGCTCGTGTTTTTCCAAAATGGGAAAAGAAAAACGGCATTTAGAATATTGGAGAAATTCGGATTCTCGAATTGTTTTGGGTTTCGTGCTTCGGATTTCGAGCTTTCGAGTCGCAGTCGACCACGCCTGATTGACGACCTACGACATGTTCAGTTTCGGTCGTTGGGGTAAGCGAGTAGGGGGTGTGTGGATGAAAGAGACGATCTCATTTGTCCTGAACGGGAATAAGATGGAAATGGAGGTTGAACCTCACTGGACCCTTCTCTATCTTCTGAGAGAGCACCTCGAACTGACCGGCACCAAGTCGGGCTGTGAGAGCGGGGAATGCGGCGCATGTACCGTTCTCATTGATGGGAAGACGGTCAATTCCTGTCTTTTTCCAGTGATGGAAATCGAGGGGAAAACGGTGACAACCATCGAGGGAATGGCCAAACCCTCCGGTGAGCTCCATCCGCTCCAGCGGTCCTTCGTCGAGCACGGCGCGATTCAGTGCGGTTTCTGTACCCCGGGGATGGTGATGGCCGCCACGGCTCTTTTGGACGAGAACCCCAATCCAAGTGAGGGCGAAATACGCCACGCGATTGCGGGAAACCTCTGTCGCTGTACAGGTTACGTTCAGATTATCAAAGCGATCAGGGTTGCGAGTGAGTCCGTTTCGCAGGGCGATGTCATGCCAAGAAGTACCGAGTAACCCCTCAGGGAGGTCACCATGGAAGCATCCGGATGTGTTGGAAAGAGGATCCCCAAGCTCGACGCTCAAGACAAGGTAACCGGGAGGTCTGTCTATATTCAGGACCTGAAGGTCCCAGGAATGCTTTACGGCAAGATCCTCCGGAGCAAATACCCCCACGCCAAAATTGTTGCCATCGATACATCGCGTGCAAAAAAACTCTTAGGTGTCAGAGCAGTCATTACGGCCGAAGATGTTCCAGCAGTCCGGTTTGGATTCATGAAAGACCAGACAGCGTTGAAGGGCGGTAAGGTCCGCTCCTACCGGGATGAAGTGGCAGCCGTCGCAGCGATTGATCCCGAAATCGCCGAGGAAGCACTCGACTTGATCGAGGTTGAATACGAGTCCTTACCCGCCGTTTTTGAACCGGAAGAGGCACTGAGGGACGATGCTCCCCTCATCCACGAGGAGAACAAGAGCAATCTTCTCAAGCTTCCATGGAAGCTTGTGGCGGGTGACGTAGGCGACGCAAGACAGAATGCGTCTTTTGTGGTGGAGGATCGGTTCAAGGCGACCTGGGTTACCCATTGTTGCCTAGGAACGGAGGGCGTCATTGCTGATTTTGATCTGAAGAATAACCTGACTATGTACCGAAACACCCAGATCCCCTCTCTAGCGCAGAAGGATTATAATGACGCGCTGGCGGCCATGGGACTGAAAAGCAGCAAATCGAGGGTGATACAGCCTACCATCGGCGGTGGGTTTGGGAGCAAGTTGGATACCTATGCCTTTGAATATATTGCCATCTTGTTGGCTTACGTGACTCGGAAACCAATCAAGATTCTCCACAGTCGGGAGGAGGAGTTTCGCTTCACGTCGACCAGACAGCCGGCTATCGTCGATATCGCCCAGGGATGTGACAAGGAGGGGAGACTCACTTTCAGGGACGTCTCAATGATCCTCGACAACGGTGCATACACATCATGGGGAGCAACCACACCCTCGGTCATGATGATGCCAATATCCTCTCTCTATAAAGTGCCGAACATCCGTTATGAAGCAAAATGTGTCTACACTAATAATACCTGGTCTCAGGCGATGCGTGGATATGGTAACCCCCAGGCGACCTTTGCTATCGATTGTAGCATGGATCAGCTCGCTCATGAGGCTGGAATCGACCCGATGGAATTCCGGCTCCTCAACGCCAATGAGCCAGGGGAGGTCACTCCACAAAGATTCAAGATTACCACGTGCGGCTTGAAAGAGTGCATCCAGGAAGTCGGAAAGAGGCTCGACTGGCAAAATCGAAAAAAGAGGAAGAAGACCCAGGGACGGGGATTTGGGATGGCCTCCCTGATCCATGTGGGCGGTGGGGCACGGGTCTACAAGTCAGATGGCTGTGGGACCATAATCAAGGTTGATGATTTTGGGACGGTGAACGTTTTTACCGGAGCCACCGATATTGGACAGGGCGCCGAGACCGTCATCGCTCAGATGGTAGCCGATGAGATTGGGGTCTCCCCTGAAGATGTCAATATTATTGATAACGACACAGATGTCTGTCCGTGGGACGTGGGCGTCCATGCGAGTCGGACGACTTTTGTGGCGGGGAACTCGGCTGTTATGGCAGCCCGAAAGGTGAAGGAGCAGATACTTGAAATAGCAGCAGGATACGTCGACCGGTGGAAGGACAAAGAGGGTAACAGGCTCGAGACGAGACTCGATGAGGATCCGAGTAGCCTGGTCATAAAAGACCGGATGGTCTATTCAACAAAGGAACCCGACAAGAGGATTGACCTCGGCAAGATTCTCCGTGGAGCTCACTACAGCAAAGGTGGGACCATGATTATGGCCGAGTATTTCTACGATCCAGACAACGAGAACCTCGACCGGGAGTTCAAGGGCAACCTGTCCATGACTTACGCTTATGGGACACACGGTGTGGAAGTTGAGGTGGATAAGGATACAGGCAAAGTAAAGATCATCAGATACATAGCAGCCCATGATGTAGGCCGGGCCATCAACCCCATGCTTCTTGAGGGCCAGATTTACGGGGCTGCCGCGATGGGGACCGGTTATGCCCTCACAGAGCGGCTTATATTGGAGAAGGGAGAGGTGATGAATCCCAACTTCAGAGATTACAAGCTGCTCACCGCCAAGGATGTGATCCCTGTCGAGCCAATAATCATTGAAACGATGGACCAAGACGGTCCTTTTGGTGCCAAAGGAATCGGAGAGCCTGGCTGTGTCCCAACTGCTCCGGCGATTGCCAATGCAATTTATGATGCCATTGGGGTCCGAATAAAGGATATTCCTATTACGCCCGAGAAGATCGTTCGGGCCGTGAGGGGGGACAAGGGGGAGACGACGTGATATCGCCTGCGATGGTACATAAATTGCTTATCGAAAGAGGCCCGATTGGAGGGCCAGGTAAGTTCGATGTGCCGAAGATCTTAATCAAGGGTCGGGAGGAGATCCTTCCATGAGAAAACGAAAGATTGCCGTTGTTGGAATGGGATACGTCGGTATTCCGGCAGCAGCACTACTGGCTGACGTCCCAGGATTTGAAGTCACCGGAATTCAGCGGCGCAGCCAGCGATCTGGGTGGAAGGTTGAAGTTTTAAATTCCGGAAAATCCCCGATTGAAGGGGACGAGCCAGGTTTGGAAGAACTTATCGCTCGGGTCGTCAAAAAGGGAAGTTTTCGAGTTACCGACGATTTTTCCGTCCTAAGTGACATGGACACAATCCTGATTGACGTGCAAACCCCAGCCGATAATTCAGATCATACGCCGAGTTACCTCTCCCTCAAGGAGGTGTCCAGACGTGTGGGCGAATGTATGAAGAAGGGGGCCTTCATAGTGATCGAGTCTACCGTGGCCCCTGGAACCACCCAGAACGTTGTTCAGCCAATCTTGGAAAGAAAATCTGGAATGAAGGCTGGAAAGGACTTCTATCTGGCCTACTCTTACGAGAGGGTAATGCCTGGGAGGCTGATCGAATACATCCAGAATCTCCCCCGTATCGTCGGAGGAATTAACAAAAAGAGTGAACAGTTAGCAGTGAGTCTCTATAAGACCATTGTACGGGAGAAGATCTACTCGACAGACATCCTGACCGCAGAAACATCGAAAACCATGGAGAACGCCTATCGAGATGTGAATATCGCATTTGCCAACGAGATGGCCCTGGTTTGTGAGAACTTGAACGTCGACGTATATGAGATCCGGCAGTTAATCAATTCCCGTTCAGAACGGCATATGCACCTTCCAGGCTCGGGAGTCGGTGGTCACTGTCTCCCAAAAGATACATGGCTACTGCGCTATGGACTCCAGAGGTACGGTGAAAAGCCCATGGAGACGGAGTTCATTTGTCTGGCGCGGCGGATTAACGAGTTTATGCCGCGACATATGGCCGAGATGATAGAGGGTGCGCTGAGGAAAAAGAAGATCCGACTCCGGGATTCGAAAGTTGCTATCATGGGGGTTGCCTACCTGGAGGACTCGGATGACACCCGGAACACCCCAGCCTACGCCTTGATTCGTGACCTCGAGTCCAAAGGAGCGGAAATTATTGTTCATGACCCCCATGTTCGATATTTCCCAGAGGCAGATTTGACCAAGGACCTCGATAATGCCCTTTCAGGAGCCGATTGTATTGCCGTTGTCACAAAGCACCGGGAGTACTTCAACTTGAACCTCCAAAAAACCAAGAAACTCATGCGGACGCCTATCATTATTGACGGAAGAAATGTGATTGACCGTAAGAAGGCGGAAAAAGAGGGATTTTTCTATAGAGGCATCGGGAAGGGCAGATGAAGCTATCTGTCACCCGCCCTGACCTGAATCAGCTCGGCCTGAATACTGACAGCTATCTCTTCTGGGGTTTCTGCTCCGATTCTGAGACCAATTGGAGAATGGACCTTGTCCAGGGCATCCTTTGGGAAACCCATTTCCATTAGATTTTGGAAGACCATCCTGACTTTCCTTCGACTTCCTATCATGCCGATATACCTGGCATTCGTCTGAAGAGCCTGTTCAAGGACGATCTTATCGTAGAAATGGCCTCGGGTCACGATCACGAGATAGGCATTCTCGTCGATTCTCAGCTTTTCCAGGAGACCCTCGAAGTCGTCCAGAATTATTTCATCAGCCTCAGGGAACCTTTTGGGGTTGGCGAATTCCGATCGGTCGTCGGCGACGACCAGCCTGAATCCGACGTTCTTCACCAGAGGGGCAAGACAAGTGCTGATGTGACCGCAGCCGAAAATGAATACAGTTGGTTCGGAAGCAATAGGCTCTAACAGTACCTCTATCTGTTGACCATCTTTCTGGAGAGTAAGGATTTTGGCCGTGCCCTCCTTGTAGACACCGTCTATCTCTTGCTTGAGATTCTCAACCAGTCCTCGATCCATTGACAGAGAGCCGATGACCTGACCTTCCTCGCCGATCAAAGCTTTGGTTTCTGCTCCGTGGGCATGGATTTTGTCTGAGATGATCGTTGCCAGAATAGACTTGCCGCCTCTCTTTCTGATTTTCGCAATCGTTTGATAGATCTCAAGAAGGCCGGGGCTCTTAGACGAAAGGGGTTCTACGAAAATCGTTACATTTCCGCCGCAGATCGAATGTCCCTTGATCAACTCCTTGGCGGTCAACTCGAAGCGGAGGACTTTCGCTACCCCCCCTTCCATTACATGTTCGGCTTCCTTCAGGACCTTAGCTTCGACAGAGCCCCCACCGATCGTACCAACGGATGGGCCATCGGCCCTGAGAAGCATTTTTGCGCCAACATCCCTCGGGGCAGAACCGGTTCGGTCGACTACTGTCGCAAGAGCGGCAGGGACCTTTTGGGAGAGGGCCTTTACGATTTCGTCTTCAATTGAAACCATCGCTTTTCCCTTAAGCCGAAATTAGAGCGGAAGACCCGATGCGCCGACACCTGAATGACCGATGGGTCACAAAGGGTCAGCACCCAGGCGTCCGAATTCAGAATAGAGACAGAATGCCTGCCCAGTGAGTTATCGATCGATTCGAACTGAAAAATCATTTCTCTATTTGTAAGTGTATCTTACCGTACATTCTCTTTTTTGAAAAGTTCTGGCTCCTGGATTCTCTAGGATTTCGTTACCTTTCGGCAGATTACCTCCACAACGGGTGGATCTGATCGTACTTGTCCCAAAACGACCCGGTCAATCCGCGGGTCTCCGGAATCGAGAATCAGTCTCGCTAACTGCCTGGATTTTCGGAATCCCTTATCGAGATCTACTTTGTTCACGAAAGGGACAATTCTAGCCGACGAAGGCGCTCTTCTGACGAGGCCATCTGGATGTGTGAAAAGCACAGAAATTGCGTCGAGTGTTATTTTTTTGCCTTGAGACACGCCGGTAAGGCGCGAAAAGATGTCGGACCTGAAAACGGTTTTCTCGCTGAGTTGCGCATTGAAGCCATCGACGCCCACAAGCGTTATGACGATCCCGGTTGAGATAGGAATCACAGGTTCGTACGGTGCCGGTGCCTTGAGAGGCCTTTGGGCTGACCCATCGGCTTCAACGATCAGGTAATCAGCCTTACCCGATTTCCATAATTCGTCGACCTGCTGGGGCGGTATTCCCTTGAGTTTCCCATTCACTAATTTTCGGGAAGCAACGGTGACATGGCCATGATGGTCGATCTTCCTAAAAATAGTCTCGTGGCTCTCTCCCAGAGAGAGAATTGGAGTGTCAGCAGGTTCTGGTTCGAGAATCTTCGTGGTGGTCGTGGTGATGACCCGGTATCCATTTGCACTCAAGGCCTTTCCCAAGAGGACCATGAGGGTTGTCTTCCCCCCGGCACCGACGAGGCTGATATTCTCTCGTTCCCCGAGTCCAAGGGACTTCTTCAACAGGTTTCCGTATTGGCTCTCCTTCATTGCTTATAAAAACCTCGACCGTTGGGTCATGAAAGTGAAATCAGAATCTGGTGATCTGGGTGTCACCCAATTGGCAACCGGCAGCTGACATCACGGGTAAGACTTCTGGCCAGAGAAGATCTGCTTTTCCAGGAGAGCACTAAGGGCACCTACTCGCCTTTCTTGGTTTTGGCCTTGGTGCTCTTCTTTTTTCCCTTTTCAAGTTGAAAAATGGAGCGCGTGACAATCTTCCCTTTGTGTCTGGGAAAGTCAGCCAGAATATACACCTTTTTACCGACGATTCTCTTTACGGTGCCCTCCATCTGTCCCTTTGCGAAAGGGAATGTGATTTTTTCTCCAATTTCCATCTTTCTTCCTCCATTCACGCAGCGACAACATCAGCAATCTAAAACCCCGGGATGAGGCGGGCGAGAGCATCTGGCTAAAATATAGATAAGGGAGGCCCCCTTGTCAAAGGAAAGCTCAAAGGGACGTAGGCTATATTCCGGTGAACGTGAGGCGAAACGGTTCGGAAACCCCAAAAAGCTTATTCGCTATACCAGACCTCAATCTCGTACTCTGGATCGGGTCACGTTGCATGAAAAAAGAGGATTATGATTAGCTGGGTTGAAATCGTAACAACCTGAAAAAGCATCACTGCGGCGATTGCCAGCCGGGCGATCGTAAAGTTCTTATGGATGAAAAGAAAAAGAGCACAAAGGGAACCGATGATAAATGCGACCATAATGAAGGTCTCTCCTCCCATCTCACGAATGAGCGTTGCTATTACGCTATCAACGCCGCCCATTTCGTGGAGGACGTACAGGGCCAGAAAAGCATCGACTGCATTGAGAAGGATGACGACCGTAAAGAGAAAGAGCGCGGCCGCTCCGTACCTGTCGACGTAATACCCTCCCTGGCGGTCGTCCGACCTTCGGGCCCTCTCGCGCTTGCCACCGAATAAACTGTATCGGCTCAGCATCGGTGTCGGCGTCTTTCGTCGGTCCTTTTTTTGCCGTCTCTCCGTCTTGGCCTCTGTGAGATTTGACATGGCGCATGTTCCCCTCTCAAGATTCTTACATAACATCAGATGGGGAAAAGAGCAAGCTGGCGTCCGATAGACCGATTCGAAATCCGACTATCCCGCCTGTAGTGGGAAACAGATTTGAATACCTGAATGAGAGAAAGTCAACCCGCCGTTTGGAGCACTCCGATTCTGGAATTGTCTTGTAATTCGGATTGGCCCCTGCCGGCATACTTCGCCCACGCTGCGAATTTTGCGGCCATCGATTGGGCTGCAGACAGACTCCGAAATTCCCGACCCAAAGCAATGGCCGTTTACTGTTCCCTCTCAAATGGGATTCCCAGAGCCCCAGGAGCGCCGACTCTTTTTTTCGCAGTCTCCCATCGGGTGATTATGATAAGAACTCCAATCGTGGCAAGATAAGGGAGCATTCTCAGGATGTAGCTCGGAATTAGGGTGATACCGGCAGCCTGGCAGTAGAACTGAAAAGCATTAATGAAACCGAAGAGCAAGGCTCCTGCCACGGCCTTCAGTGGGTCCCACATGGCGAATATGACCAGGGCGATAGCTATCCATCCCTGGCCACCAGTCATTTGCTCTTTCCATCCAGGGGTGTAGGCCAGAGACAGGTAGGCTCCACCCAATCCTGCGAAAGCTCCACCAACAAATGTATACAGATAGCGGAGACCCAACACATTGATACCAACTGTATCAGCAGCTGAAGGGTTCTCCCCAATAGCGCGCAGCTGCAGTCCATATCTCGTTCTGTACAAAAAGAGGTAGGCTAGAGGGATGAGGATATAAGCCGGATAAACCAAGGCATTTTGGGTGAACATGATCTTGCCGATCACTGGAATTCTGTTTAAGAGAAAGAAACCGAATGGTTCCAATTTCAGGGAGACCTTGCCGATGAGTGGTCTGCCCAGGAAATTGGTGAGACCGATACCAAAGAGGGTAAGCGCTAAGCCGGAGACTACCTGATTGACTCTAAGGGTAATAGAAAAAAAGCCATGGATCATGGCAAAAATCCCGCCGACAAACATTGCGGCCAGAACCCCTGCCCACAGGGAGTAGATGGAATCGACGGTTGCGAAAGCGGTCAGGGCACCCACAAGCATCATCCCTTCGACACCCAAATTGAGAATGCCGGATCGCTCGGCGAATATCTCACCAATAGTTGCATAAAGGACGGCCATTGACGATGAGATGGTTATCGTTGCGATAAAGACTATCGCTGATTCCATTTTGGATCTTTCCCTCGGAGTTGGCAGTTGCCACGAATCAGTTGTCGGGCATAGGTGCCAGGTTGCAGCGGACGGGGATCGGAAGTCATACGGTTTTTTCAAAGGTCATTGGCTCTTTCTGACCCCCTGATCCCTGTACACTGTTACTTGTGTTTTTCCTGTTCCATGCTAACCGACCTCTGTCAACTGTCCGCTTGTCCCTTCCCTGCCGATTCCCAGTCGATGTGAAGTTGATAATCCTGAAAAATCTGTCCCCCAAGGACACAAAACAGGATTGCCCCCTCCAGCGCCAGGCTGATCGCTGACGGGATCTGCATGCTGATCTGAACCTGGTCTCCTCCAACCATGAGGCCGCCGAGCAGGATGGCAATCAGCACGATCGATCCGGGCCGGAGTTTTGCTAACCAGGCAACCACAATCCCCACATATCCGCTCCCCACGGCCAACCCCTGCTGAAGGCGGTAGTGGATTCCAGCTGTCTCTCCGATGCCTGCCAAACCAGCCAGCCCCCCGCTGAGGACCATTACCCGCAGGATATTCCAAGTGATATCCATTCTTGCGTACTGGGCCGCTCGGAGATTCGCTCCAACGATTCTGATCTCATAGCCCCACCGGGTATGGGTAAGGACAAACCAGATTAAGACGGCTGCGGCGAGCCCAATGGGAAGGCCGAGATGAATTCTGGATCCCAGGAAACGAGGGAACCATGCCATTTCGGGGAACATGGCGGTGCCCGGGAAACCTCTCCCCATTGGATCTCGCCAGGGGCCGAAGTACAGGTGCTCCAACCACAGGATAGCGACGTAATTCAGCAAGAGGGACGTGATGATCTCATTGACTTCAAATCGTGCTCTCAGGATACCTGGAATCAGGCCCCAGAAAGCGCCGCCGAGGAAACCGGCCAGAATCATCGCGGGGATGGTGAGCTGGCCTGGTAGAAAAGGCGAAAGGAAAAGGGCCACGCCGGCTCCGGCGATACCCCCCATGACGAGCTGGCCCTCAGCCCCGATGTTCCAAATCAGCATCTTCCCAGCAAGCCCAACCGACAGTCCACACAAAATCAGTGGTGTGGCACGAACAAGAACTTCAGTGAAATTGTAGACGTTTCCAAAGGCCCCTCGAAATATCTCGAGATAGGCACGGGCTGGATTAGCGCCGACCCAGAGGAAAAGGAGGGCGCCAAAAATCAAGGCGACAACCACGGACAACGGTGTGAGCAGGTATCTGGGCCAGGGCAGCGGGTTGAGCCTTTTTCTGAGGCTGATTCTCATCGTGCTCTCTCCACTCCGGCCATTAAAGGTCCGATTTTGTCCAGGCCTCTTTCGTCTTCGCAGGAGACAATTTCCATAACCCGCCCTCTGAAGATAACGAGGATATTGTCGGCAAGGGAAAGGGCTTCTCTCAAGTCGCCAGAAACCAGGAGCACGGCCCCATGTTCTCGTTGTCGGAGGAGGGCCTGCCAGATCTCCTCAGTGGCACCAATATCCAGACCATGGGTTGGTTGTTCAGCAACGAGGAGATAAGGCTCCTGAAAGAATTCCCTGGCGAGAATCAGCTTTTGGAGATTCCCTCCAGAAAGCTGTCGTGCTTTCATGGTTAAGGTAGACGCAGCGATATTGAATTTGGAAACGAGCTTCCGTGACTGCTCTTCCACCATCTTCCAACTGATGAATGGACCTCTTGAGAAATAGCGTCGGCCCGTGAGGGCGAAGTTTTCTAACAGAGGCATGTCAGGAACGCTCCCCCGACCTGTTCGATCCTCAGGGACATAGGCAATCCGATTCAGATTTGCCGTGATACCCTCTCCCTCCAGAAGGATTTTCCCTTTCTCTCTGGGACGGAGACCGACGATGGCTTCGACGAGCTCCCGTTGACCGTTTCCTGCCACGCCTAATATGGCGAAAACTTCCCCCACTCTCACAGTAAAGGAGACGTCTCTCACGGCGATCTCTCCGCGGTCACCCCGGACAGAGACATTTTTTACTTCGAGAAGCTTTTTCTCGGTCTTGATTGACTTCCTGCCGACTTCCAGAATTACCTCCCGTCCGACCATCATACGAGCCAACTCTGTACTCACAACGCCGTCTTTTTCTCGTACTTTTTCGGGTCGGAGGGTACTCATGACTTTTCCCCGCCGGAGGACCGTGATGTAATCAGAAATCTCCAAGACCTCTTCAAGCTTGTGGGTGATAAAAACAACCGACCTCCCCTCATTGCTTATCTGTCTCATCGTTGCAAATAGCCTCTCGATTTCTCGAGGGGCAAGGACCGCAGTCGGCTCATCCATGATGAGAATATTGATCTTCCGGAAGAGCATACGCAGGATTTCGACCCGCTGCTGTTCTCCAACAGACAACTCATGAATCTTCGCCCGGCTATCGATGGCAAGTCCGTACTGTTCGGAAATCTCCTCAACTCTCCTTTCCAATTCCCCCATTTTGAGATGCAAGGGTCCGGGTATGCCGAGAACAATGTTTTCTGCCACCGTGAAATTACCGACTAGCTGAAAATGTTGGTGAATCATACCGATGCCGGAATCCAGTGCATCCCTCGGCGAACGAAAAGCGACCCGCTCTCCGTTGACCATAACCTCGCCGGCATCAGGCTGATAGAAACCCGAGAGGATGTTCATGAGAGTTGTCTTGCCAGCCCCGTTTTCTCCGAGGAGGCTGTGAATCTCGCCCTTCAGGATCCGAAAATCGACCTCGTTATTGGCCACGACCCCAGGGAATTTTTTCACAATCCCCTTCATGAGCACTGCCGGTGGACTCTGCGGAGAGATTACCGACATGGTTAACCCTCTCTAGGAAGAAATTCGGGGGCAGGGAGGTTTCCGAGCCAATGGATCTTGTATGAGAGGCCTTTATAGAGCGGTTTCATCTCACCTTCTCGGGCCACACAAAAGATGCCCAAGATTTTCAAGACGTCCTTTTCCAGTGATTTTCTCTCCGTGATTTCATCCAATATCGTTGCGAGGGCTGCGATTGTCCCACCTGTGCTGATCACATCATCGATGATGACGACGCCCTGCTTAGCAGAGCTCAGAAGATTGAAATCACGCTCATAGATGACAAGGTACTTGTCCCCACTGGTCACAGAGCCGCCGCCGACCTGGATAAAGGGCCGTTTTCGGCCACTCTCAATTTCCATGTGGGGTTTCCGCCTGTTGTAGGCGACAGCGAGAATAGGAACCTCTAACTCCTGGCAGGCGACTTGACAAAGCTGAAGGGCCTTCTCCACCGCGGTGAGAAAGACGACACCCTCGAGATTTGGGATATTTTTTCGGATTTTTTGGGCCAGGGCCCGACCGAAGATCTGATTCCATTCGGCCATCCCCACCAGATTGAGAGATGCGATTTTTATGAAACCGCCAGCCGCGGGGAGGACCACATACGGCAGTTCAGCCTTGAGGTCCAGGTCGGGGATTTCAAATATGTATTTCTCTCCGGTTTCCAAGGAACCTAAAGGGACATCCATAGGATTCTCCTATTCTTCTTTACTTAGATCAGGGAGCACGGAAGCAATCAGGTTGCGAAAGCCATTTGCACTGAGAAGGCCTTCTGTCGGTGAAAAAATATCTCAACTATCAGGCTGAGGGTGTGGCTCAGGTGGCTTAAAAGGCTCCGGAGAAGAGTTGCTTCCGGAGCCTTTTGTAGGATTTTCACGATAACAGGTGAATCGACTCTAATCTGGTATTGTCCCAGACACTCCCTCGACCAACCATCTCATTGTGAGCAGGTCTTGATCGGTAGCCTTCTTGCCAGCGTGGATTATTTCCTTTCCAGACTGATCTCGAATCGGTCCGGTGAAAATCTTGTCGACCCCTTCCTCAAGAAGAGATTTTTCGGCCAGAACCTTTTCTCTCACGCTTTGTGAGACAGAGGAGTGGAAGGGAGAGAGTTTGATCCCATCCTTCTCGAATCCCCACCACACTTCTCCAGGCCGCCACGTCCCAGCCATCGCCCGTTTGACGGCGTCCACATAGTAGACACCCCAGTTCCATTCAGTCGATACGAGGGCGCAGTCGGCTTGCTTCGATACATCAATGCCATAGCCAATGGCAGGAATCCCTTTCCGACACGCGGCCTGGCTCGACTCCGGCGTGTCGGCCATCTGGCGGATCAGGTCATGACCACGGCCTGCCAGGGTCTCTGCGAGAAGGGTCTCGTTTGTCGCATCCCGCCAGCTCTTGAGCCACACCACGGTATTGACCTTCTTTGGGTCATGGGACGTACCTGACTCTTTCAATCCTTTTCGCATACCAATTGTAAATGCGTTGATACCTCGGATCGGCTCAGGAATCGGTTGGGTGGCCACGGTGCCTGCGTTCTTGTAGCCCATCAGGCCGGCCATGTAACCGGCAAGGTATTCACCCTGATACATGCGCAGGAAGTAGTTCCCCATGTTCTTGTCGTTTTTCTTGTAACCAGAGCAATGTTCAAAAATCACATTTGGAAAATTCTTTGCCACAATGAGTGTAGGGTCCATGTGTTCAAAGGTGGTTGCAAAAATGATGTCGTAACCTGCCTTTGCATATCCTCGCAGGACTTGCTCGGCATTGGCTGCTAGAACTTTTTCCGTGTGAGAAACTTCAACCTGATCGCCCAGTTCCTTCTTAAGGTATTCGATCCCCCGGTAATGTGATGTCGTCCACCCCATATCATCGATAGTCCACAGCAGGGCAAAAGCGACTTTAGTCTTGGCAGGGCTCGGCGGACTCAGAATCAACCCAAAGCCAATTAGCACAACCAATAGAACTAACAATTTTCTGATCATTGTAAATCTCCCTGGTTAAGCATTTTGCAGGTACGGCCGACCGTCAAAGATTACAGCAAGACTGAATCGTTTCTTGTTCCAAAGCCAAAGGGACCCGGGTTGGTCCCCAAAAATGATATAGATGAATGAGAACTCGATCTCACCTCCTTTTATCAGGTTTGCAGCTCGTCCTGATTATAAGCAGATTATTTTTCGAATTCAACAGAATTATTCAGGACATCGAGAACGCCTTGAAAAGCGGTCAGAGATACTTCATAATTGCGGTGTTTGCTGGTTCCCATTGCATTTAGTGGAGAACCGAATGAGCTTACGATTCTCTTCTAGAAACGAATTCATTGCTAGGGAAACAGGGGGATTGATCCATACTCTCACAGGACAGGGAGAGGTTGTATCTGTCTATTCGAAGGCGACCAATGTTCTTCATCCAGGCGGGCTCCTGGTATCCCTGGTTAGGGATCACTCGCAAATGACAGCCCTCAGTATCCGGGTTCCCGATTTCTTTCACGAATCAGTCTCTAAGAATGTCGCTGTCAAAAGCGGAGACAAGGCGGCGTTTGAGGCAGGTCGATTGGCCATCGGCGATTTCTCTATTGATTTACGAGATGGGGAAATCTGGGAAGGTTCCCTTGTACCGAGTGATGTAAAAGGGTTTTCCCCTTTCAAGGGTTCAATTCTCAGGGAGGCCCTCGTCCAGAAAGGAAAAAAGGGGGGGCTCTTGGGTCTTATCCATCCGGAAGATGAAGAAAACCCGTTTGTTCGGAAGGCCACCGAGATTACGACCCGGGTTTTCGTCGACGAAGAAAAAAACGCCCAGTTCATCGGGCTCTCGCAGATGGTCGGTCTGGGGATCGGATTCACCCCGTCCGGCGACGACTTCATCTCAGGGGTCCTCTTGGGTGAGGAAATCCGGAACCTCACACGGCCAGACCGGGCAGGCATGTCTGAGATGGCAGAGGATGCGATAACTCGGCGGGCTATCGATAAAGAAGAGATCTGGAGGGCGAAGGACAGAACCAATTACGGCGGGAAGACCCTGCTGTGGCAGACGCTTCGGGGCCATTTTCCATTCTATCTGATCGAGGCAGCCAGGGGCCTGGCAAATGCAAATGATGTGAAGGAAATGATGGAGATGCTTAGCCGGGCATCTTCTCATGGGGAGACGTCCGGCACCGATGCCCTGGTCGGTCTCTTATTCTACCTCGATTGGGTGGCGATTAATCGCCGCTAGATCCAGCGGGCGAAGGGTCCCCATGAAGGGGCGAAACAAGTTCTTTATCTGTCTCTCTTCGTGGCAATGGGAATCGGTGCAGATTTACGTTTCCAATCTTGGACGAATTGGGAGTCAGTGAAATGAATTATTTCAGGTAGGATTCGAAACTTCGACGGTGCTTAATACCGGAAAATTCGACTTCACTGAGCACGTGGTCGTGGTGGCCCCTCGTTTTCATTCATCTATTTGGATCGATTTGAAATCTGGGACTCTTCTCCTCTTATGCGTTGAGGTTCTGACACTCTCTTAATACCTTGACCCACGGGAGACTCCAGGTAGTGGCAGGATACCCGCAACATCCGATTCTTTCATCTGAGCAGGATATATAGAATCATTAACAAAATCCTTCCGGAAATAGCATCTGTCCAAGTGCCAATCAACAAACGAGGAGAACATCAAATGTGTCTACGAAAAAGTAGACCCCTAATAGCGGTTTTTTCGGTGGTATTGTGTGTTGGGATTCGTTTTTCGGGATGCGAAACTTCACAGGCTCAGGGAAGTGATATTCCCGTCGAAGGTGCAATCCAGTATGTTCATGAACCAGACAACAGTTTTAGAACCTATATCGATATTGTCATCGGGAAGGGCTTCACCGGCAATTTGCCGGATGACATAGACACCATCACAGTGACTGGTCCAAGTGGAGACCTGCCAATTAGCAAAGATGACTTTGCCTACATACCCCAGTTCAAAGATTTTTGGATCAGAATACCAGGATCTCCCGAGATCGGAACCTATATGTTCACAGTGACAAGTGGCAACAGAAGTGGTTCATCTACCGATACCCAATCGGTGCTCAGGACAATTCCCCTTCCTGATACCAGCACCTTTAAGCCAGCCAAAGGAGAGACTCTTACCTGCAAGTCTCCCACCTTTTTTTGGAGTGGTGCAGACGAAGGGATACCCCTTTATTACCGGATTGAGATCAAGGATATAAAGGGTAACCGCGTTTATAGCACGAACTATGTCAAAGACATGCATTCGATTCGGCTACCTCCGGATCTTTTAAAAGTAGGGCAGACCTACCGTTGGCGGGTTCGGGTTGTTGACGGAGCTAACCGGGTTACGGTGAATAATCGGTCACACTCCCACTGGCTGCCTTTTTCCGTTAGCCAAGGGCAATGTGAGTATGCCTACCAGATGCCCGAAAAGACCGACGATGGCTGGGAGACCTCTTCCTTAAGTAAAGAGGGTATTGATCCGGAAAAAGTCAATGAGTTGATAAGCAATATCCTTGACGGGAACTTCCCGCATATCCATAGTGTTCTGCTTATTAAAAATGGCAAGCTGGTTCTCGAGGAATACTTTTATGGGTACGACCGTGATGCAAAACATCAGATGCACTCGGTTACAAAAAGTATTACCTCAATTTTAGTAGGCATGGCTGTCGATCGCAAGATGATCCCAAGTGTAGACAAAAAGGTCTATGAGTTTTTCCCTGAATACAAGGGTACAAGCTGGATTGGTCAGAAATATGAGATCGACCTCAGAGATGTTCTTACAATGACGGCCGGATTGGATTGGGATGAGACAACATATTCCCTTTCTGATTCACGAAACAGTTTGGTAGAGATGTTTCAAAGTAACAATTGGATAGAATACGTTCTCGATAGAAAGGTCATAGAGCCGCCGGGTGAAAGATTTATTTACAACGGAGGGCTTACACTTTTCTTGGCGGAGATCGTAAGAAAGGCATCTGGTTTGTATGCTGACAAATTTGCAGAACAAAATCTCTTTAGCCCACTCGGCATTTCAGATTATCACTGGCTTAAGCATCCAGACGGCACGATCAACTCGTTCGGGGGACTAAGTCTGAGACCTCGAGACATGGCTAAGATTGGACATCTGTTTCTAAATGAAGGCGAATGGAAAGGCAGACAGATTGTTTCTCAAAAATGGATCAACGAATCTAGTAGAGAGCGCATAGCCACTGGTGGCGGATACGGATATGGTTATCAATGGTGGCGCGGCAAAGCAGTCATAAGTAATCAGGTTATCGAGGCATTTTGGGCGTGGGGGCGTGGAGGACAATTCATATTTGTATTCCCATCTTTGGATTTGGTTGCAGTCTTTACCAGTGAACCCTATGCTAATCCCGAAGGGGAATCTCGGCCTTTTGTGATGCTGACGAAATATATTATTCCTGCACAGCTGGCAGAAGTGCCGCCACGGAAATCAATTAAACTGGATCCGGAGGTTCTTGACAAATATTTGGGAGAGTACAAGTTCACACACAGCGATGAAATCATAACTATCTTTCGACAGGGAGACAAACTCTATGCCAAGGCTCCTGATGGGGATATAGAGGAGTTACTTCCTGCTACAGAGGATCAGTTTTTTGGGACTGCGAAAGATATGGGTGATTTTCTAGTCAATGTCCTCAGAGATGAAAGAGGAGAAGTCAAGCACGTGATCGTTCATTTTCCGTTTAGGCGCCTCCAGCTTGATAAGATTGAATAACCTGGTTTCAGTAGACACGACGACATTCTAAGACAATTCGATATGGTTTCGTTTTTCAGTAGTCTGAAGGGGAAGGCTTCAAATGTACTATTGCGCCCCGAGGTGATCGAGAGGTGTTTATTTGCATTTGAAATATGGTCGTGGTTCTGGATCGACGGAATTGCATATTTCAGTTGAGACTGTCGAAAAACCCCAAAATCACAATTTCTTGACTTGTAAGTATTTGAAATTATTACGAGCCAATTATAAGAAAATGCCGAAATTGGACTTTTTCGACAGTCTCGTTAGAAATGTTGCGGAGAGCCAACACGCATAGAAGATCGGTCGAGGCGAATAAAAACCCGACGTCTCAATGACGGCGTTAGCTCTATTAACACCTAAGGCAAGGGCTGAACGCCGCATCCAATAACGAAAAACGGAGCTGGCAGAAATCGGCTTCATAGAAGTATTAGTTTGTTCAGCATCTGCTTGAAGAAATATGTAGCTTTTACTTTTCAAGTTCTAAGCCGTAACGCGGCCATTCTGAATCCCGCTCTGATCCTGCGGTCGCCTCCCAATGTGCCTCTCGTGATAATCTTCAACAAAAAAAACCCTCCACCAGCAAGGAGGGAGAAACTGGCAGAGGGGGCATAAAGGAGGTGATACTCCATGCCACTTAGAATAGCCCGTGTCTCAGGAAATTGAATGGGGTAGTCAGTGTATTTTTCTCTGAGAAAGACTGTATTTTTGATCAATCACCTTCCCAATTTGTGTTTGCTTCTCTTGACTGGCATGTGGTTGTGTACGCCCGGCGTGCCCACAGACCCATCTCTTTCAATAGGACCTGATGGCCTCTACCCTGGGTAAGAATGCTGGGGGAGAACCGGTTTGAAAGATCGGCCCGGCGCGCTTTGTGGATGGCACTTCGCCTTGTTGTAGCTGTCTGTGCGACTCACCCAGGCACCCCGCATATCGCACCCATTCTGACTTGATTTTTGAGCTTTTTCAGGGCCCTGTTTTCAATCTGGCGAACCCTTTCCCGAGATATGCCGAAGTATCTCCCGATCTCTTCCAACGTGCAGCTCGACCGCTCACCTATACCGAACCGAAACCGTAAAATCTTCTCCTCCCGAGAACTGAGAAAAGAAAAAAGATCCTGGGTCGTTCTTTTCCGGTCCATCTTTTCGAGGATTTCCTCATACTTGTATGAGACCTCCTCATCTTTGATCAGGTCCTCAAGCCTTCGGCCATCCTCTCCCAAGGGACTCTCCAGGGAATAAGGTTCCTCGAGCGGGTTCGTGACCTTTTTGACATTAGCCAGGGGGATACTCGCTTCCCTTGCAATCTCCTCGGGGAGGGGTTCTCTTCGCCACTCTCTCGCTAGGCGGTGGGAGACCTTGAGAACCTTCCTCCTGGCTTCGAGCATGTGGTTGGGAATCCTTATCGTCCGGGATTTGTCTGCCAGGGCTCTTGAGATCGTCTGTCTGATCCACCATGATGCATAGGTGCTGAACTTGAACCCTTTCCGGTAATCGTACTTTTCTACCGCCTTCATTAAGCCGAGGTTTCCCTCCTGGACCAGATCCGAAAAGGAGAGCCCTCTGCTTTTGGCATAGACCTTTGCAATACTCACAACCAGTCTCAGGTTTGCCTGAGTCATCTCTGCTTTTGCCGCCTCCATATCAGCCTCTATTTCTCTTAGCCGTGCTACCAAGTGGCTGAGTCTCATTCGATCACCCGCCGATCCCTCACCCGTTTCTTTTGAGGTTCGGGTGGCCTCAGCGGAGAATTTCCGCCGTAGCTTGTCTGTTTTCCGCTTACCGAGTTGGATTCGCTTTGCAAGCTCGATCTCCCTCTGCCTTGTGAGAAGAGGAAACCGGTTCATCTCTCGCATATAGATCGAAAGGATGTTCCCGTTCCCTCCACCAGCATTTCCCTCATCGTCTGTGTCAGTTCGCTCTCGAGACAAAAACGGCTCATTCTCGACTTCCGTAGGGTGCCAACCCGGGTCGGAGAATGGCCTCCAAGGTTCCAGTGTGGATGTCGATGCCATATGCCCCCCCTCTTCTCAGCGGTCTTTATCCGCTTCATTTAAATCAGGCTTTCTCTTAGGCAGGATCAGGTGGACCGTCTTTAACAGGTCTTCCATTGACGTGTCCTTTGAGAGAAAATGGTCTGCACCGGATTGACGCGCTATCTCTCGATACTCTGGAAGATTGTAGTTTGTGAGAATAATGATGGTCATATCGGGATGAGCGGCCTTTATCGTTGTTGTGACCTCAAGACCGTTCTTGCCAGGCAATTCAATGTCCATAAAGATGAGATCCGGACAAAGGGCACGGACCTTCTTTAGAGCCTCCTCCCCACTGCTGGCTCCTCAAGCTTCATTGACGGAAATCGGGCACCGAGGACTCTCTTGAGCGACTGCCGGAACGGAGCACTATCTTCCACGATCAACGTCGTAACCATATCGATTCATCTGCAGAGCATCTTCCTCTCTGGATTGGTCAGATCTGAGGAAGTCAACCATTCAGATTACTTGTTTAATCGTTAAACCCGAGGTGGTAAATAGGGTATGGACTGTATTTGTTCCGAGATAACACTGTATTTTCGGAGAAATGGGGTTCCAGAGGGTTTGCAAAAGAGACGGATTGTCATAGCTGAGGACCATACGATACTCAGGGAAGGGCTGAAGGCCCTGATATCTTCGAACCTCCATTTCGAGATCGTAGGGGAAGCAAAAGACGGCCGTGAGGCAGTCCGGTGTGTTGAGAAACTCATGCCCGACCTCATTCTGGTAGACCT
>JABAOF010004504.1_pt5 | contig 35804 bp, 31 predicted proteins | sample 7062171 | NCBI WGS metagenome assembly JABAOF01 (sample SAMN14538628, study PRJNA623070) | marine sediment metagenome | biome: marine biome [ENVO:00000428]; feature: marine pelagic biome [ENVO:01000023]; material: deep marine sediment [ENVO:00002113] | place: India: Gulf of Khambhat ...
CAGTAGGCACGACAGGCGTGGGCCGCGACGCCGCGCCGTAGGCGGGAGGCGTCGCGTGGGTCGCTGGATCGCTGGCCGGATCCAGAGCGAGAGGGGGTCCTCGCTGCGGCGAGGACCCCGTCTTCATGACCGGCACGTCGATCCGGGCAGTGGAGCCGAGGTCTTCGTCCACGTGGACCCTCGGCGAGCTGCTGCACCAGGTGCGCCAGGTGCTGGATCGGAAGGAAGAGAGCCCAGGCTGAGGGCGGCTCACTGAATCAGCCGTCTACCCACACGCAGGAAAGCGCAGGACCGAATCCCGAGTCGAATTCCCCTGTTTCGTCGCCCGATTTGCTACAAGATTAGTTGCATACGTCGTCGGCCGGCGGGGACGGTGGAATGGCGGGGCGGGGCGTTGTCGGCGGATGGGGGCGCAACGCGATCGGAGGCACGGATGAACCGGGTGAGCGGCATTCTTGCGATGCTGATTGCGGTGGCGTGGGCTGACGAGGCGAGGTCCCAGGCAGCTACGTTCACGGTCAACTCTGCCAACGACGCAGATGACGGGGCCTGCGACGCCACGCACTGCAGTCTGCGGGAAGCGATCAATGCCGCCAGCGCGACCCCAGGCGGCGGCCTGATCGCCTTCGCCATCCCAGGCACAGGTCCGCACACCATTCAGCCCAACTCCGCTTTGCCCACCCCGGGCTGGACCGTGGTGGTCGACGGCTATACCCAGCCCGGTGCCAGCCCCAACACCAATCCTCCCAACATGGGCACCAACGCCGTGCTCATGATCGAACTCGACGGGACAAACGCGGGATTCGGTGCGAACGGCCTGAACATCAACGCCAGTAGCAGTGCGGTCCGAGGCCTGGTCATCAACCGATTTGGGGGGGCAGGGATTCGACTCGGCTCGAGCGGCAACGTGGTCGAGGGGAATTTCCTGGGCACCGACGTGGCCGGAGCCATAGCCCTCGGCAACGGCGTGGGGGTAGAGGTCGCTGGGCCCAACAACACGATCGGAGGAAGTACGCCGTCCGCTCGCAACGTGATCTCCGGCCAGTTTCGAGGGATCAGCGGTGGGGCGATGGGTACGGTGGTGCAGGGGAATCTGATCGGCACCGACGCCGCTGGAACCTCAGCTCTCACCCTGGGCAACACCAACGGTATTCGGTTTGACGGCGCATCCAACACGGTCATCGGTGGAACGTCAGCCGCGGAACGCAACGTCATCTCTGGCAATGGGTTTGGTGTGGTCCTTCTCGGCGGTGGCGTGTCAAACAACGTGGTGCAAGGGAATTACATCGGCACTGATGTCACCGGAGCCACGGCCGTCGGGAATTCCTTCGACGGCGTACTTGCCGGAGACGGGGCGATCATAGGGGGGACGGCCGACGGCGCCGGAAACGTCATTTCCGGCAATGGCTGGAACGGTCTGTCCATCAGCGGAACCGGCGCCCTCATATGGGGAAACCTCATCGGGACCGATGCCTCGGGGACGACGGCGCTAGGCAACGGGTCAGACGGGATTGGGATCACCGGAACCAATCACAGTATTGGCGGAACGACCACGGATGCAGGCAACGTCATCTCGGACAACGCCATTGGGATCGTGGTTGGTGGCACTCAGGTCAGAGTACAGGGAAACTTCATCGGGACGGATGTCACCGGAATGGTTGCCCTGGGGAACGGCTCCGGCATAGAGGTACATGGTTCCGATAACACCATCGGAGGAACGACCGGCGCACGTAACGTCATATCTGCCAGCGGCGCAGACGGCATCCAGATCATTGGGACCAGCGGAAACGTCGTGCGGGGCAACTACATCGGCGCCGACGCTGCGGGGCAGCCGACGCTGGGCAACGGGCGAGACGGTGTCCGCCTCGAGAGCTCATCGGGCAATACAGTCGGCGGCTTGGTCGCGGGTGACGGGAATCTGGTGGTCGGCAACACCGGAGCCGGCGTCTCCTTCTCCAGCAGCAGCGCATTCGACAACCTCGTCGAGGGGAACACCATCACCGCCAACGGCGCGGGTGGTGTCATGTCGATCCTCTCCGGCTCACGCAATGCCATTCTCTCCAACTCGATCTTCGACAACGGCGGATTGGGAATCGATCTGGAGTCCGACGGAGTAACGCTCAACGACGCGGGCGATGGAGACGTGGCACCCAACGGGAACGAGCTCCAGAACTTCCCGGTGCTGACTTCGGCGATGCGGGGAAGCACTGTGATAGAAGCCTCACTCAACAGCGCTCCCAACTCTGCGTTCAGAGTACAGTTCTTCTCGAACGCGACGTGCGATCCCACGGATCACGGAGAGGGAGAGTTCTTCCTGGGCGATACCCTGGTCGTCACCGACGACACCGGAGAAAACAGTTTCTTCCTTTACCTACCGACATCCGCCCCCAGCAGTCACCAGTTCGTCACTGCAACGGCCACCGACGCCAACAACAGCACCTCGGAATTCTCAGAGTGCGCGGGCTTCGAGTCGGGATTCGCGCTCGAGGTCTTTACGGACAGCTCCCAAGTCGTGCGGGGACGGAGTCGTGACTACACGGTGCGCGTGAGGGCGGTTGGCGGGTCCCAGGACGATCCCGTGTCCCTCTCCTGCACTGGTCTGCCGGCCGATGCCACTTGCGCGTTCGACCCGGCGGCCGTGACCCCGGGCGCCACCGAGGCCACATCCACTCTTACCGTATCCACGGCCATCCCCGGCACCCCTGCGGGGCCTGCCACGTTCACGGTGGTCGGCACCTCTGCATCCTCCGAGGCGTCCACCACGGCGAGCATCGATGTCATCGTCGACTTTGGTGTGGCCGTGGCGCCCCCAAGCGTTACCGTGGCGCGGGGTCAAACGGCTACATACACGGTCACCGTGGAGGACGCGGGAGGGTTCACAGACCCAATATCGTTGTCGTGCTCCGGGTTGCCGGAGCTGTCGTCGTGTGCGTTCTCACCCGCCAGCATCACACTGGGTGGCACCAGTGCAACGTCCACGCTCACGGTTTCCACCACGGCGGCGGGGGCGCTCCCGATGCCTCCCGTGTTCCGGTCGCCGAGGGCGCCGATGGCCTTCGGAGTCCTTGCTGTGGCCGGACTCCTGATCCTCGGACTCATTGGCCTCGCAAGGTACTGGTCGAGCGCAAAGCGACGCCAGCTCCAGGTGGCTTGGGTGCTCCCGGCCTTGGCAGTGGTGCTAGCGTTGGCGTTCGGCGCATGCGCGGACGGTGGTGGGGTTACTACGGGACCGCCCAGTGGGGAAGGCGGTCAGGGGACGCCCACCGGGACGTTCAGCCTGACTGTGACGGGCACAGCGGGGTCGGTCACCCACTCGGAGACAGTGACGCTAGTGGTGCAGTAGGTTGTTCAATGGGTCTTGGTGGTCTCTAGCCGGCGCGCTTGCTGCCCCGGAGCGGACGGCGTATCTCTTACCCGTGTCCGCACATTCCAGCAAACAGCATACCGTCCCGCTGAGGAGATCACTCATGAAAGCCAGGTACGCGCGCGTCTCGCTTTGCGCCACCCTGTTGGTCGTGGGTCTCGGCGCAGGGTTCGTCACACCTGTCGAGGCACAACGGCGCGATCGTAACATCGTGTACGACACCACCCTGTACAGTGGGCTCCAGTATCGCATGGTGGGCCCGTACAGGGGCGGCAGGTCCACGGCGGTCACCGGTGTTCCGGGCCAACCGTACACCTTCTTCATGGGCACCACCGGTGGCGGTGTGTGGCAGAGCAGCGACGCCGGCCAGTCGTGGCAGAACGTCTCCGACGGGTCCTTCGGCGGCTCCATCGGTGCCGTGGCAGTCGCGCCCTCGGACCCCAACGTGATCTACGTAGGCCAGGGGAGCGCCGACATCCGGGGCAATACCTCGACGGGCCGGGGAGTGTACCGCTCCACCGACTTCGGCAAGACCTGGACATACCTCGGCCTGCGGGAGGCCGGGCAGATCGGTCGCATCGAGGTGCATCCGGAGAACGCGGATCTCGTCTATGTGGCCGCCCTGGGGCACCCATTCGGCAAGAACCCGGAGCGGGGCGTGTTCCGCAGCAAGGATGGGGGCCAGACATGGGAGCACGTGCTGGCCTTGAGCGACAGCACGGGCGCGTCGGACCTGGCCATGAACCCCCGCAACCCCCGCATCATCTACGCCGGGATGTGGCGCGGCGAGCGCAAGCCGTGGACCGTGATCAGCGGCTCGGAAGAAGGGGGCGTCTATCGCACCACCGACGGCGGTGACACCTGGAGCAAGCTGACCGGCGGTCTCCCCGGCGGCACGGTGGGCAAGGTTGGCGTCACCGTTTCCCGAGCCAACCCAGAGCGGGTGTGGGCCATCATTCAAGCCGAGCCCGCCGGCGGCGTGTATCGCTCCGACGACGCCGGCAAGAAGTGGACCCGGGTGAACAGCGAGAACAAGCTGCGCCAGCGCGCGTTCTACTACACGCACGTGCAGGCCGACCCTCAGGACGAGAACACGGTGTACGCGCTCAATGTGCGGTTGTGGCGGTCGGTGGATGGGGGGAAGACCTTCGACTCGATTCCCGTGCCCCACGGCGACGTGCACGACTTGTGGATCAACCCGGACGACAATCGGCTGATCGTCGTAGGTGACGATGGTGGCGCCCAGGTGTCGCTGAACTACGGCAAGACGTGGTCCTCCTACATGAACCAGCCGACGGCCGAGTTCTATGACGTCATCGTGGATAACGATTTCCCGTACCGCCTGTACGGCGGCCAGCAGGATAACTCGGCCATCAGCGTGCCTGCGTGGTTCTCGGGCAACACCCTCCACCCCAAGCAGCACTGGCGCAACGTGGGTGGCTGCGAGACCGGACCGGTCGGGCTCCACCCCGATCATCCCGCAGTGGTCTATGCAGGGTGCTACGCCGGGATCATCGACCGCTACGACCTCGAAAAGGACCAGCGGCGCTACGTGCTGCTCTACCCCCAGGAGCAGTCGGGCGAGGCGGGCAGGAACCTGAAGTACCGGTTCCAGTGGGTGTCGCCCATCGTGGTGTCGCCGCACGATCCCAGCGTCGTGTATCACGCCTCTCAATACGTGCACCGGACCACTGACGGCGGCATGACGTGGGAGACCATCAGTCCCGATCTCACCACCAACACACCGGACCACCAGGATTACGCGGGCGGTCCCATCGACCACGACATCACGGGCGTAGAGATCTTCAATACCATCTTCTCGCTCGTGGTCTCGCCGCATTCCGCCGACGAGATCTGGGTGGGGTCGGACGACGGCCGGGTACATGTGACGCGCGACGGCGGCGGGAGCTGGGCCGACATTACGCCGCGCGACATGCCGCGCTACGGCACGGTGGACGAGATCGAGGTGTCGCCGCACGAGCCGGGACGGGCGTTCCTGGCGGTGCACCGCTACCGGGTAGACGACTTCGCGCCGTACGTCTTCCGCACCGACGACTACGGCGAGTCCTGGCGGCTGTTGACCGGCGGAGAGAACGGTATCCCGGCTGACTACCCGGTGCGCACCGTGCGGGAGGATTCGGCGCGGCAGGGACTGCTGTACGCCGGCACCGAGTTCGGCGTGTTCGTTTCGTTCAACGACGGGCGCAACTGGCAGTCCTTGCAGCTCAACCTGCCCATCACGCCCGTCACGGGGATGCGGGTGGCCCACGATGATCTCGCCGTTGCCACCCAGGGACGCTCCTTCTGGGTTCTCGACGACGTGACGGCCCTGCGGCAGCTGACGACCGAGGTGGCGACGGCACGGGTGCATCTCTACGCGCCGCGGAACGCCTACCGGGTCAACGCAGCGGGGTCGGAGGAAGAGGGTGAGCCGGCGCCCAAGGCCCACCCCGGCAACGCGCTGATCCACTACTATCTGGCCGACGCGCCGGCCGAGCCCATCACGCTCGAGATCCGGGATGCCGCGGGTACGGTGGTGCGCACCTTCTCGAGCGACAGCGCAACGGCGGCCGGCTACGGGCTCAAGCCCATCAAGGCAAAGGCCGGGATGAACCGCGCGGCGTGGGACATCACCTACGCGGGGCCGGATACCCTGACGGATGCCGTGACCGCGGGCTTTGCCGGGGGAGTGAAGGCGCCGCCCGGCCAGTACGAGGTGCGGTTGACCGCCGCCGGTGAGGTACAGACCCGCTCGCTCACGGTGCTCCAGGATCCGAGGCTCGGCGACGTCACCCAGGCCGATTTCGATGAGCAGTTCCGGCTCGCTGTCGCGATCCGCGACTCGGTGAATGAGGTGTACGACGCCGTGCGCGACATCCGGGGCGTGCGCGAGCAGGTCGAGGCGGTGGGCGCACGCGCTGCCGAGGCGGGGTACCCGGAACACCTCAAGGCGCTGGGCGACTCGATCGCTGAGCGCCTCACTGCGGTGGAACAGGAGCTGCTACAGGTGCGGAACCAGAGCGGCCAGGATGCCCTGCGCTACCCGCCGAAGCTCGACACGCAGTACCTCGCGCTGTACGCCCACGTGACAGGGGTCGATAACTACAGCTTCGGGGGGCCTGAAGGGCGTCCGACCGCGGGAGCGTACGCCCGATTCGAGGACTTGAACGCGGTGTGGCGCGGGCTGCGTGATCGGCTGGAAGCGGCGCTCAGCGACGTGGCGCAGTTCAACCGTGGGCTGCAGGACGCTGGCGTCCCGGGAGTGATCGTGCCGAGTGCCCCGCGGGTGGAGACGCGGCCTATACCGTAACCGCGACGACGCGAGCACATATGACGGAGCCCTCCCCCGTCGGGGGGGTCTGGCGACGGGCGCCGCCTAGCGTTTCTCGTAGATGTAGAAGTCGGACCAGCTACCGGTTCTGGGGTTGCCCTTGTACGGGTAGGGATTCGGCACGTGTCGTACGAGCCTCCAACTCGGCGCCTCTTGCTCGATCCATCTCGTGAAGGCCCTATGCCTTATGTGTGTCTCCTCGACGCCAGGGATGTCGTCGGTATTGCTCGAATACACGATGACGTATCGAGTAGCCGCGCGAAACAGTGCTCTCATGTGGCTCTCGAAGGCATCATCCTCCACGAGGTGATAGACCACATCTAGGGAGAGCACGAGCTCGGCCTGCTCCCCCCCATACTCGTGCAGCGTCTTGAACGCCTTGCTGCTGTCGGATGCGAAGGCCTTCCTGCACAGGGACACCGCAGTAGCGCTCGGGTCCAGGCCCAGGTACCTAGGGTACTTGGCGAGGCGCAGCTGGCTTCCGTCCCCGCACCCCAATTCCATGACAGACTCGATGCCGTGTTGCGCCACGAAGTCGTTGATGACGTTGGCCTTGAATCCGGCAAACCGCCGGGAGGAGCCGGGACCGGAGGTGCCACCGGCCGCATAGCGCTCCTCCCAGTACCTCGCCGAGCCGGGGAATCGGGCGGGCCGTGCCAGCGCGGCCTTGATCCTGCGCCAGGCTCGTGCCGACATGCCCCCGAGAACGGGGATCCGGCCGATGACGTCCTTCACGAACTCCTTCATGACGCTCGTCGTGCGAGACATGCTCGGGCACCGTTGGTGAGCCGTCCACTAGTAGAGTCCGACATGAGAACGTTGTCAATGCGACCGCCTGCTCGCTTGACGCTGACGAGAAGTGCGCGTCATACTTCCTCGACGTTGCCGACCTCGATCAGGTGCCGGACCCGACGCCCGGCGCCTGGATCCGTGCGCTATACCCGGAGCGCTGCCTTGGAGAATTGTCCACGCTGCGACACGTCGCTCGTTCCCGACGCGCGCTACTGCCACGAGTGCGGCGTGAGCCTGGTGGCTGCGGTGTCGGGGGAGTACGAGCTGTACGACGTGGAGCGCTTCTTCGCCTACGCCCTGGACATGTTCTGCATCGCCGGCGTGGACGGGTTCTTCAAGCGGGTGAACCCGGCGTTCGAGCGCGTGCTGGGCTACTCGGCCACGGAGCTGCTGGGCAAGCCCTTCGTGGACTTCATCCACCCCGAGGACCGTACGGACACCCTCGCGGAAGTCAGCAAGCTCGCCTCCGGTGCGCTCACCCTATCCTTCCGGAACCGCTACCGCTGCAAGGACGGCAGCTACAAGCGGCTGCACTGGACGTCGTACCCGGAGCCGGGTACCGGTCTGCTCTACGCCGTCGCGCGCGAGGTGCCCGAGACAGACTCCACGGTGGAATCTCCCTAGTTGGCGCCGCTTGCCGCCTCGCGCAGCAGGTTCCGCGCGATCACCAGGCGCTGGATCTGGTTGGTGCCCTCGTAGATCTGCGTGATCTTCGCGTCGCGCATGTACTTCTCGATCGGGTAGTCCTTGCAGTAGCCGTAGCCCCCGAACAGCTGCACGCAGTCGGTCGTCACCTTCATGGCGACGTCGGTGGCCATCAGCTTGCACATGGCCGAGATCTTGGTGATCTGCTTGTGTCCCGAGTCGATCGCGCGGGCGGCGGTGTGCACGAGCTGGCGGGCCGCCTCGATCTGCGTGGCCATGTCCGCCAACATCCACTGGACTCCCTGGAACGAGCTCACCGACTGGCCGAACTGCTGGCGCTCGTGCGTGTACTGCATCGCTAGATCGAGCGCGCCTTGCGCCAGCCCCACGGCTTGGGCGGCGACGCCGGGCCGCGCCCGGTCGAGCGTGATCATGGCGTGCTTGAAGCCCTGGCCTTCGCGGCCACCCAGCAGGTTGGCCGCGGGCACCCGACAGTTCTTCAGGTGGATCTCCACCACGGGCACGCAGCGGATGCCCATCTTGTCCTCGTGCTTGCCCACACTGTAGCCCGGTGTCTCCTCTTCGACCACGAACCCCGAGATCCCGCGCGCCCCACGATCGGGGTTGGTGACGGCGAAGATGGTGTTGTACGAGGCCACGGCGCCGCCGGTGTTCCACTTCTTCTCGCCGTTGAGCAGGTAGTGGTCGCCGTCCTTCTCGGCACGCGTCTTCATCGAGGCGGCGTCCGACCCGGCCTCCGCCTCGGACAGCCCGAAGGCGATGAGCTTCTCACCGGCTGCGATCCCGGGTAGCCAACGCTGCTTCTGATCGTCCGTGCCCCCGACGATTATGGGGAACGATCCCAGCGCGTTGACGGCGAACCCGACTCCCATGCCCCCGCAGGCCCGCGAGAATTCCTCCACCACGATGCACAGGTCGAGCACGCCTCCGCCCATCCCGCCGTACTCCTCCGGGATCCAGACACCGGAGAGTCCCGCCTCCTTGATGGCCTGCTGCACCTCCCAGGGATAGGCCTGTTCGACGTCGTACTTGGCCGCCACAGGACGCATGGCCTTGTCGGCCAGTTCTCGCGCGCGCTCTTGCAGTTCGAACTGCTGGGGAGTGTAGAGCTCTTTGATCATTGTTCCACCCATCTTCCGCCTTACGGTGTCCTCGAGACAGGGATCGTTTCTGCAGCCGGAGAAAGCTACATGGTCGTCCGCTTCGGCGCCGTGTCGGCCTGCGTGCGGTCCCCCACGGGCTCGTTGGGTGGCCGGCGCCGGGATTCCCCGGCAGCCGCAAAACGACCCGGGATTTTTTTGGAATCCCGGGTCCTCACGCGAGGGGAAAGCGCATCGGCTTCGCCCGGCGCGGCCGCTCGTGACCGGTCCCTCCTCTCGGCTAACCCACCGCCACCTTGCGCAGGGCCCCCAAGGCGCGGCGCCTCAACTGCCCGACGGATTCGGGGTCCATCCCCATCTGGTCGGCGATCTGGTCCTCCATGAGGCCGATCACGTAGAACAGCCGCAGCACCGTCTTCTGGGCGTCGGTGACCTGCCCGCTCACCAGCTCGCACAGCAGCGCCGTGTGCAGGCTCTCCATGGCGAGGAGGCGGGCCTCGGTGAGGAACCGCTCCCGCGAGATCGGCTTGAATTCAATGGGGGGGCGGCGCGGCTTGCGGGTCGGTATGGGGGCAGGGTCGGCAAGGGTGAGGACTTCCTCCTGGCACTCGGCGATCCAACTCTTGCGCGCCTCCTTCCAGGCCGCGTCGTCCGTGAGCGTCAGGGGGCAGCGCAGCACGGCGAGCCAGAACGCCTGCTGCTCGAGGATGTCCTTCACCCGGTCACCGCTGAGCTTCCGATCCCGCGCATCGGTGACGGTCGTCTCCTGCAGGTCCTTGAGCCACGCAACGCGCTTCTGGTTGTCCTCGTTGAGCGCGTGCAACGGGAACCATCGGCCGCGCAGCCGCTTGGCCACGTTATAGCCCTCTTCGTCATTGCGGGCGGTGACCACGAGGTACGCCTCACGCAGGAAGGGGTCCACATTGACCCGGGCCCGCAGGCCTTCGGAGGCGTCGATCTTGGCAAGCACGCGCCGACGCCAGCGCTGCGCCGCGTCGTCGGTCAGCGCCTCGAACCTCGCAGTGGGGCCGAACTCAGGTCCGATCATAGTCCTCCCGTTGTTGTCTAACGTTCGCTGACACCCTGCCGGGGCGCAAGCAACCCGGCCAGGTCGCAGGAGCGGGCAATCCTGGTGCCGAGTTCGAGCGGGTGTGCTAGACGGGGAATGTGCTGCCCTGCGTGTGGATGGGGGCCGCCGCGGGCCTCCCAGGCTACGCCGCTAGCGTTCGAGCGCGCGGTCGCAGTCCAGCGCGCGCCGATAGGCTGTTATCAGCTGACCGTATGCCTCGAAGGTGTTGCCGATCTGCTCGGCGAGCTCCGGGAGCTCGCTCTCCATGGCGTCCATGGTGGTGAGTCCCCGGGCCAGGAGCGCCGCCTCCCGGTCGACGAGGTCGCAGGTCTCCCCGGCCCGGACCTCCACGTCGGCGTCCTCGACGAGGAAGAACAGGGCAAGGCCCGACATCGCGCGGGCCCGCCGCTGCAGGGTACTGTCCGGGTCGTAGCGCATCGCCTTCTCGAGCCAATCCAGCGCGAGGGTCGGTGCCACGCGTCGCTGGACCAGGCGGGTGCCCACCTCCAGATAGATCAAGGCAACGCTCTGCCGCACCTGCGGGTCCTGGGAGCGCTCCCCGGCGGCGGTGAGCAGGGAATCGGCCGAGATGAGGACCATGGTGTCGAGCGGCACCGTGGAGTCGAGCACCAGGAAACGGTCCTGGGTGATGAGCTGCGCGGCGGCGATGAAAGCCCGGATGTTCGCGGGGTCGTCGGCGGAGATGTCGCGATAGATGCCGAGGGCCGAGTCCCGCTGACCGAGGTTGGCCAGAACCTCGGCGCGGGCCATGCGCAGCGATCGCAGCACTTCGTCGATCTGCTCCGCGTCGCGCCGCGCCTGTTCCGCCCGCTCCCAGGCCTCGTCCGCCACTCTGCGGACCTGCCTTACGGCCTCTCCAGTCCACCGGTCGACGGCCGTAGTGTCGGATAGGTACTGCGCGACCGAGATGACCCGGAGATAGAAGGTCGTGTCGCCCACCAGGGCCGAGTCGAGCTCGTACAGCTGCGATAGGGCATCCAGCGCACACGGCCACATGCGGTACTCGAAGCACATGCGTGCCAGGAGGTGACGGAACTCCAGGTCGCCGCCGGCCCGTTCCGCGCCCTCGCGCACGATGGTGACCGCCGCGTCGAACTGCCTCATGGTATCGAACAGACGCGCGATCTTCATGCGGCGGGGCGCGTTGTCGGGATCGGCTCGCACCTCTCGGATGCGAGCGTCGACCGCCTGGAGCGTGTCGCCTCGTCGCATGTACTCCAGTCCGAGGTCCTCCCAGGCATCTGCCATTGTAGAGTCGCCCAGCACGGCCCGCTCCAGGGCGATTATGAGGCTATCGGAGTTCTTCAGCGCCAGATAGACGTACGACAGACACCGGGCCGCGGAAGCGTGGTTGGGGTAGTCGCGGAACGCCCGTGCGGCACGCTCCCGGGCCGCTTCGTATTTGAGCTCGCGCACGTTGTCCCAGCACTCTCTCGCGTAGCGCGACGCGCGCATGGCGGTCTGCAGCGTGTCCTTCAGGGCGTCGCGGACCAGCTTGGCGAAGTCCTTTGCGGCTAGTGCTGTATCGGCCCCCACCGTGAACGATGTTGTGAAGTGTGGGATGCCTCCCTGGCGGGCCGTCTCCATGATCCGCAGCGCCACCTGAGGGACGGGCGACGCTCGGCGGAACTCGCCGACGACGTACAGGTCTGCCCGGAGCAGCCGGGCGGAGTAGAAGGCCTCGCGGTCCGTGGGGAGCTCCTCGCAGAAGTCGGCCTCGAAGCAGAACTGAATCATCCGCACCGCATGGCGGCGCCACCGTCTGAGGCTTTGGCGCACCTCGGCCGCCAGCTCCAGCACGTAGGTGGAGTCGGCGGCGCGATCCTCGGGGATCGGCGGGAAGATCAGCACCACCTCCCGCGGTCGTTGCGCGTGCGCGGTGGGTGCTCCTACCCAGGCACCGCATGCGGCGACCGCCAGCCACGCGAGGACCCAGCGGCGCACGCGGCGCCGCGATGTCCTGCGGCTCGCGGGAGCAGAGCTAGCTGGAGGTGCTGTCACGGAATCAGGATGCTCGTCGTTCCATGCATGCTATTGGCTCAACGAGAGTGTAGACGGTCCGGTTTCGGATCACCAGGGGCGAGTGGGACCCGAACACTCGGGAATGTTGCAGTGGTGAACATGCTCGCTCCGTCGCCTGCATCGCCCCCGCACGGCACCCCCGGCCCTTGACGAACGCTTGACGTGCTCGCGTGAGCGTGCCCGTGGGTCCACAGGAGGTTCCCATGAGGCGCACGACGCTCATCTGCCTGATCGCCCTGGTGGCGCCGCAAATCTGCGAGGGGCAGAGCCAGTTAGCCGTGGAGCTCGATGCCGGCGAGTTCTCGGAGCTACAGGATCGGATCAACGATAAGCGGGAGATACGCGTCCGCACCGCCCGAGGGCAGTTCACCCTGAGCGACCCGACGTTGGTCCAGGGGGGCACGCTCTATTACGGGCTGCCGAACCAGGAGGGGCGCGATGCCATGAGCCTAGCGGACGTGACCGAGATCCAGGTGCAGGGCAGCGCCGCGGGCAAGGGTGCCGTCATCGGCGGAGCGGTCTTCGGCGGGCTCAATCTGCTTCTCGGGGTGGTCATTCTAGCCACGGACGACTCGGACTGGTACGACTACGACGCGGGCCAGGTGGTGGTGGGAACGGTCGCGGGCGCCGCCGTAGGCGCGCTGCTGGGCGCCGCCATCGCCTCGCCGTTCAAGAAGTGGAAGACGGTGTACCGTTCCCAGAACCGCGCGCAGCACCCTACCATCACGATGGTGCCACGCCCCGAGGGCGGGCTCGCAGTCGCCGCCTCTGTGCCCTTCTGACGCGGCCCCGCCGAGCCCCTCCCTGGCGCAAACCGTGGCCGGGCCACAGTATTGGCGAATCGTTCGCCGGCCCGGGGGGCCAGGAGGCCTGCGGTGGCCACGTTCATCGATCGCATGGTTGGCGCGGCGAGGCTGGACGTCCGCACATACGAGGAGGTAGAGGCCGACCCCACCGCCATGGGTGAGGCGATGGGCGTGGTGCTGCTCTCCAGCGTCGCGGCGGGCATTGGCGAGGGAGCCGGATTCCTCGGGCTCATCATCGGGTGCGCTCTCGCGCTGATCGGCTGGTTCATCTGGGCCTTCTTGACCTACTTCATCGGAACGAAACTGCTGCCGGAGCCACAGACCCAGGCCGACCTGGGCCAGTTGCTGCGCACCATCGGTTTCTCGAGCTCGCCGGGGGTGCTCCGGGTACTCGGCATCGTGCCCGTGATCAGCTGGGTGGTCGTTCCCATCGCCAACCTCTGGATGCTCGTGGCGATGGTCGTGGCGGTCCGGCAGGCTCTCGACTACAGGAGTACTTGGCGCGCGGTGGGGGTGTGCGTAGTGGGGTGGCTCGTGCCCGTGGCGCTGATGCTGTTTGGTGGCATCATCTCGGCCGCCATCATGGCGCTATAGAAGCATAGAAAGACGCTGCGGACCTCCGACGGGAGCGGCCCATGCACCGAGCGGTCACGCTGTTGGCGCTCGTTGCAGTGACAGGATGCTCGGAGACGTTCGGCCCCGGCGAGGCGCCCGACCTCAACGGGACCTGGCACCTTGTCGCCGAAACCGTTCCCGCGGCCTCTTCCTTCTGCACCATCGAGTTCACGCTCGACATCGTCCAGGTGCCCGCTCAGCCCGGTGACCTCATCGACTTCGAGCTCACCGGTTCTGTGGAGAGTGGCGCGGTCGTGTGCGGCGATACCCTCGATCTGCCGGCGGCCACGCTGATGGGAGTGATCGTGCGGCAGTCCGACGACGACAACGGGAACATGTGGTTCGGGGGTCCGGCGCTGGTGTTCGGCCAGGAGCTCACGATCGTGGCCGAGGGACCCATCGAGAGCCGGACGAAGATCGAGGGGCGGGGTGCCATGGAGTTCACTCGCGGGCCGCACCATCCCGTTCTGTTCACCCTCAGCCGCAACTAGACGACACGCGCAGCCCGGCACGTCTACCGCGGGACGCAAGCTCGGGCGTCGTGTCGGCGCCCGTCGCTTGGTGGGCGGGTACGCTATCTTCCCGAGGGTGAGGGGGCCATGGGGTCGGGACGGCGTTCCTGGGACAGGGAGTCATGACTGTGGAGAAACGCAACGGGTTCTTCGCGCGCCTCTTGCGCCTGTTCCTCATCTTCGTCGTGGGGGTCGCCGTGGGGTACCTCGCACGGGCCCGCCGCGAGGACGAGCGGGTGCGGGAGGCGATCGATCAGGCGCGCGAGGAGATGGAGGAGCTGGGGATAGAAGCAATCGAGCGCGCCCGGGAAGCGGGTGGCGACATAGCCGACAGCGCCAAGGCGGCGTTCAAGGACTTGATCGACGAAGCGGGGTGGCGGTAGGCGTGATGCGATGACCGGCTCCTCGATGAGGTGGCGCCCGCTGGCAGCCTGTGTGCTCGGGCTCGGCGTCGCGGCGCTCACGGGCTGTGAGTCTGTGGGGCCCGAGCCCACCGAGCCGCTGAGTGAGGCGGCCCTGGTTGGGCATCTCGAGTTCCTGGCGGACGACAGCATCTACGGTCGCTCCGCCGGATCGGTCTACGAGCGGCGGGCCGCCGAGTACATCCGCGACGAGTTCATCGAGTACGGCCTCACGCCCGGCGTGAGCGGCTACCTCCAGGTCTTCACGTTCGACGACTCGCTCGAGTCGCAGAATGTGATCGGCATGCTCCCGGGAGAGGGCGCGCTGGGGCACGAGTGGGTGATCGTCGGCGCGCACTACGATCATCTGGGATGGGCGCAGGTCTCGCCCGACTCGATCGTGGTGTTCAATGGCGCCGACGACAATGCTTCTGGAACGGCGCTGCTACTCGAGCTGGCGCGCTTCATGAGCCACTACTACGTCCAGGGCGTCGGTGCCGGACGGGACCGGCGCTCGTTCATGTTCCACGCGTACGGCGCGGAAGAGGCCGGGTTGCTGGGCTCGATCCACTTCTGCCAGAACCCCGTGGTGTTGCTCGGCCAGGTCGCGGCCATGGTAGACCTGGACATGGTGGGGCGGATGCAGAACGACCAGGTGATCGTCAACGGCGCCGCGTCCGTGCCTGCGTGGCGGACGGTCCTCGATCTCGCCAACACGCCGTCGCTCACGCTGCTGTACGACGATGTGGGGCTCCGCGGCAGCGACCACGTGTGCTTCCACGTGTCGGGGCGCCCCGCAGTCTTCCTCACGACGGGGCTCCATCCCGAGTATCACACCCCCTGGGATGACGTGTGGCTCATCGATCTCGATGGCATGCTGCGTGTCGGGGAGTTGACGCTCGGGGTGTTGGAGCAGGTCGCCACGGCGGAGGACTGGCCGCAGCTCCGCGTCGGCGCCAGCCTACGGTCTGCGTTGCAGTAGCCCCCGAACCGCCAACCGCATCAGCGGCAGCGCCATCACCCACAGCAAGAGCACCAACAGCCGGCCGTCGGCCACCCACGCCATGATCAGCAGCACGGTCGGCGGGAGTCCGACCGCGAGGCGCCTCGCTTGACTTTTCAAGCAGGTGGTGCGATAAGCCGTAACCCGGCACGCAGCCGGGCCTCGTATGCCTCTTCACCGTCAGCGTCAGGAGGTCTGACAGCATGTCCACACGAGTAGTGACCCGGGTGGTTGCAGCGGCTGCCGTCATGTCGTTCCTGGCGGGCGCGGCCCGTGCCCAGGAAGACCCCTACCTAGAGGCGATCCGCGCGGAGGTGGCGGTTCAGAAGACCGAGATCATGCAGCAGGCCATGATGCTCACCGATGAGCAGGCCGATCTCTTCTGGCCGATCTACAACCAGTACATGGCGGCGTTCGACGAGGTCGGGCGGATGCGTCAGGAGCTGGGGATGCGGTACTACGAGAACCAGGAGTCGATGACTCCCGAGCTCGCCAACGAGCTCATCGAGGGCGTCTTCCAGTTCGAGGCGAGGCGCGACGAGCTGCTCAAGACGTATTACCAGCAGGTCGCCGAGACAGTAGACGCCGTGGTGGCCGCGCGCTTCGTGCAGGTCGAGCGGCACCTGCAAATGCTGATCGACGTGCAGATCGCCAACGAGATGCCGCTGATCGGGATCGTGCTGGAGCCCGAGGAGAAGACTCCGAACCAGTAGATCGTGATGTCGGACGGCAGCGGCCTCGGCATCGCCGCGTCGCCGTCCTCCCAGCGGCATCCTTCCGGCAGCCCTGCGCGCGTCTCTCTTGACCAATAGGTGAGTCCACCCCCTATTTCACAGAGGGACGTTTGCAGGAGGCTCTATGCGTCCCGGCACCCGCGCCGTCGTGTCCCTCCCCCCCACGGCGACGGCGCGCCGCTACGTCGTTCCGTCCTTCGGGGGCCGACGAACCCGCGTCGCTCCCCTCCCACCGGGTCGTCCAAGTGAGGGCTACAACTAATGAACATTGCCGTGCGAGAAGTGGCGCTCGGTGCTGTGCTCGCTGTTTCGTGGGCGGGCAGCGGGCTCGCACAGGAGCGCACCGTTGATGAGACGCTGCGTGAACTCAATCAGGTGCTGCGAGACAACGCCTACATCGATCAAGATGGGAAGCACACCGTCTCGCAGGTGAGCCTGCGCCGCGGCGGCACGCTCGTGATCGCGGTGGCCAAGACCGACGCGAAGCGTGAGGTCTCGAACATCTATCAGACCGACGTCGACAACATCGAGTTGGAGGACGTCCAGTCCCACCAGCGGGGCGGCCACACGGTGCTGATGATCGGCTCCCGCGGGAAGGTGCAGACGAAGCTCAAGTGCGTGGAGGGCGGCAGCGTCACAGAGTGGGACCTGCCCGAGCGCTCCGACATGCCCCTGGAGTTCAAATCGGAGAGCGCCGCAGCCACGCAGATCACCGACTGGCTCACGCAACTGGTGCGCCTCGCGCGAGAGGACCCGCGCTACACGGAGGAGTAGCCGCGTCGGCGCCGGGGCGGGCCGTCGAAGCGCCGGGAGCGCCGCCTCCCGGCGCTTTCAGTGTTGTACACGGTCCCGGGGAACGAGCTGTTGCACCTCGGCAGCTTCGGTGTATCTTCGGTTGCATGCGTACATACTTACTTATCCTCCTGCTCGCGATTCCCGTCGTGCTCAGCGCGGCGGGCAACGCGGGGCAACAGGACGGCCTCATGAAGAAGCTCTCCCCCGTCATCTTCGTCGAGCAGATCGAGCCGTGCCTCGATTTCTGGGTCGGCCGCCTCGGCTTCGCCCGGACGATCGAGGTTCCCCACGGTGATCGCCTCGGGTTCGCCGCGGTCGTGCGCGGCAACGTCGAGGTCATGTACCAGAGCCGGGCGAGCGTGGCCGCCGACATCCCGGTGCTCGCAGAAGGGCCGTTCGCGCGCTCGGGAGCGCTGTTCATCGAGGTCGACAGCCTGGACGAGATCCTTCCCAAGCTCGACGGGGTGGAGGTGGTGGTGCCTGAGCGCACCACGTTCTACGGGGCGCGGGAGATCTTCGTGCGCGCTCCGTGCGGCACCGTGGTCGGATTTGCGGAGATGATCGGAGAGCAGTAGCCCGCTAGTCACCGGGCGGGGCCCGTCATTGGATTCTCCTGTGCCGATGTGCGAGACTTGTACCCGACGGTAGGAAGCGACGCAGGGCGGCGACACGACCGTCCTGCGTCACGCAGGGGGTGACGCACAGAGGGAGGAGGAGTGGAACGATGGCAGTGCCCGCCTATCAGGACCCCTATCCGGTCGCGCCCGACGAGACGACGTACCGGCTGATCACCACGGACTACGTCTCCGTCGCCAAGTTCGCAGATCAGGACGTCCTCAAGGTCGATCCGGAGGCTCTTGCGGTTCTCGCGCGTGAGGCAATGCGCGACGCGTCGTTCCTGCTGCGGCCCGCCCACCTGGAGCAGGTCGCAGCGATCCTCGAAGACCCAGAGGCGAGCGAGAACGACCGCGGGGTGGCCCTGGCCATGCTGCGGAATGCTGAGGTGGCATCCGGCTTCGTGCTCCCCTTCTGCCAGGATACGGGCACGGCCATCGTCTATGCCAAGAAGGGGCAGCGGGTCTGGACTGGCGCGCGCGACGAGGAGTTCCTGACCCGCGGCGTATACGAAACGTACGACAAGGAGAACCTGCGGTACTCGCAGACCGTTCCGCTCACGGTCTACGAGGAGAAGAACTCCGGCAACAACCTCCCCGCGCAGATCGACATCCACGCCGTCGATGGCATGGAGTACCGGTTCCTCTTCGTGGCGAAAGGTGGGGGATCGGCGAACAAGACCTACCTGTTCCAGGAGACCAAGGCACTGCTCCATCCCGAGAAACTGGAGGCGTTCCTCACCGAGAAGATGAAGACGCTGGGGACGGCAGCCTGCCCGCCGTACCACCTGGCGTTCGTGATCGGCGGCACCTCGGCCGAGGCGACGCTCAAGACCCTCAAGCTGGCTACCACGGGGTACCTGGACGGGCTCCCGGTGGAGGGGAGCGAGGGGGGACAGGCCTTCCGGGACATCGAGTTGGAGCGGAAGCTCCTGGCGGCCGCGCAGCACACGGGGATCGGCGCGCAGTTCGGCGGCAAGTACTTCGCCCTGGACGTCCGAGTCGTGCGGCTGCCGCGGCACGGGGCCTCGTGCCCGGTCGGCATGGGCGTTTCGTGCTCGGCGCACCGCAATGTCAAGGCGAGGATTGACCGCGACGGGATCTGGCTGGAGGAGCTGGAGCGTGACCCGGGCCGCTTCATCCCCGAGCGCTACCGCAAACCGGACGAGCGCGGCGTCGTGCAGATCGATCTGGACCGGCCGATGCGGGAGATCCTGGCCGAGCTGGCCAAGCACCCGGTCAAGACGCGACTCTCGCTCAGCGGCACCATGATCGTGGCGCGGGACATCGCGCACGCTAAGATCAAGGAGCGGCTCGAGGCTGGCGAGGAGATGCCGCAGTACCTCAAGGATCATCCGGTCTACTACGCAGGGCCGGCGAAGACACCGGAGGGGATGGCGTCCGGATCGTTCGGGCCGACCACGGCGGGTCGCATGGACTCCTACGTGGACCTGTTCCAGTCCCGGGGTGGCTCGATGGTGATGATCGCCAAGGGGAACCGCAGCCGGCAGGTGAACGAAGCCTGTCAGGAGCACGGCGGGTTCTACCTCGGCTCGATCGGCGGGCCGGCCGCCGTGCTGGCGCAGGAGCACATCAAGAAGGTCGAGCTGTTGGAGTATCCCGAGCTCGGCATGGAGGCGATCTATCGGATCGAGGTGCAGGACTTCCCCGCGTTTATCCTGATCGACGACAAGGGGAACGACTTCTTCGAGCAGCTCGCCTAGGGGCGGGAGCTAGTAGCCGGAGAGTGGCCCGTCGTTCGAGGTCCGCACCGAGCCGCGGTCTTCAAGGCGGATTCACTCTCTCTTCAGGAACGGCGCGTTATCTAGCCCCACTTTAACGTGCAAGGCAGACGACGCAGGCCGCCAGAGGCAACGATGAACGAAGTGCTCAAGCACCGGGAGCTGTATCGACTCCCCTGGAGCCTCCCCGACAACGCCATCGCCTGGCTCGAGCCCACCATGAAGTGCAACCTCGCCTGCGAGGGTTGCTACCGGGCGAACGTGAACGAGCACAAGTCGCTGGACGAAGTGGCGGCGGACCTGGACGTGTTCGCGCGGTTCCGTGAGGCTGACGGGATCTCGATCGCCGGGGGCGACCCACTGACCCATCCGCGGATCGTCGACATCGTGCGCATGGTAGCCGACCGGGGCTGGAAGCCGATTCTCAACACCAACGGCCTGGCGCTCGATGAGTCGCTGGTGCGGGATTTCAAGCGGGCCGGCCTGTGGGGCTTCACCTTCCACATCGACAGCAAGCAGGGCCGACCCAAGTGGAAGGGGAAGACGGAGCAGGAGCACAACGAGCTGCGGCTGTACTACGCCGAGATGGTGGCGCGGGTGGGCGGGCTCTCCTGCGCGTTCAACTCTACCGTATTTGAGGACACTCTGGACGCCGTGCCCGACGTGGTCGACTGGGCCCAAAAGCACATCGACATCGTGCACGTGGTGGTGTTCATCTGCTATCGGGAAGCGGTGCTGGAGGGCCAGTTCGACTACTACGCGGGGGGGCGTAAGCTCGACATGGAGCCGCTGGTGTACGCCGCTCCGATGTCACAGCGTAGGGCTGACATCTCGACGCCCGAGGTCGTGGCCAAGATCCGCGAACGCATCCCCGACTTCGCGCCGTGCGCCTACCTCAACGGGACCGAGAAGCCGGACTCCTTCAAGTGGCTGCTCACGATCCGCCTGGGCACCAAGCAACGGATCTACGGCTACCAGGGCCCCAAGATGGCCGAGCTCACGCAGACCCTGCACCACTGGCGCACGGGACGCTACCTGGCCTACGCCCATCCCAGGGTGCTGCGGCGGGGCAGGTCGATGCTGGCGCTCTCGCCGCTCGACAGGGGGCTGCGCCGGACCCTCGCCAAAGCGGCGACCGATCCCCGGCTGCTGTTCCGCCGGCTGCACCAGCAGTCGATCATGGTCATTCAGCCGATCGACATCCTGGCCGACGGGCGGCAGAACATGTGCGACGGGTGTCCCGACATGACGGTGTGGAACAACGGGCTCGCGTGGTCGTGTCGCCTGGAGGAGTGCCTCCACTTCGGGGGGTTCGTGCGCACGGCCCCGAAGAACAGCGCGCACGTCGGCGCCGGGACGACAGCGGTGGGAGCGGGACCGGGAAGCGGCTAGGGCCTCGGCGACGTGCGAGACCGTGGCAGGCCGGCGGTGCCCACGGGGGCCGCAGGCTTTTTCGTGGCCGCGAACGAGGCAGTATCCCGACCGTTCTGCTGGCAGAAAGGTGGGTTTTTTTCACGGTTTCTTCACTCCAACCTCGCTACATTGCCGCCGCGTGACTGCCCAGGAGTGGCCATGCGGGAGGCGAGATGCGCCGTGCATCGGCGGCGCGTCTATCTGCAGGGAACGCAGCAGGAGTTGGAGGCCATCCACAAGGTGGAGGGTCGCGACTTCGACCCCGAGGAGGGGTTCGAGTGGCCATTCCCCGAGGAGGATGGGGAGGAGGTGGTGGTGAGGTAGCGGGGCTGCCGTATGGCAGCCCCGCAGCGCCCGGCTTCGGCCGGGCGCTTCTTCTTGCTCATGCTTTCGCGACGGCGTCCATCGTGCCACTATTGGCCCGTTAATTGAGACAGGTAGGCGAGTGTCGGGCATCCTGACGCGACAGGGAGGGAAAACATGCTGCTCAACATCAAGGCGCTGACCATCATGGGGGCCATCGTCGTCGGCGGGTCCTTCTTTCTCGTGGGTCTGCTGAACCTGATCTTCCCGGCCTATGGCGTGGCGTTTCTGGAGCTCGGGGCCTCGGTGTACCCAGGGTACAGGGGTCCCGCCGGGTTCGGCGGGCTGATCGTGGTGACGCTGTATGCAGTGGTGGACGGCGCGGTCTGTGGGGCGATCGTCGCCTGGCTCTACAACTTCTTCGCCAAGGGCCGTCCCAAGGGCGAGTCCTTCACCGCGTAGCGCGGCCCACACCGGGAGTTGGCCGACCGGGTGCCGCCCGCACGGTGCCCGGTCGGTGTGGAACTCTGATACCAGCGCTCGGGTTTAATGCGGTAACCCCAATGCGACCCGAGGGGTGTCGGCGTTGGGTCTACCCGTCCGGGTAGGCCCTTTTCTCTGTTCTCTCAGGCCGGCGCGTGCCGCTCCCCGAGCAGGCGGTGTACGGTGCGCCGCACCACACGCTCCTATTATGGTATAGGGGAGAGGCGAGCATGCTCGAATCCATCAAGCGGTTCTTCGGGAACCACCTCGCGCCGGATGCGGGAGCAGCCCCGGGATCGGAGGCGCCCGCCGCGGAGCAGGAGCGGGTGAAGCTCGCGGCGTGCGCGTTGCTCCTCGAGCTGGCCCACGCCGACAAGGAGTTCTCCGAGGACGAGCGACTCCACATCGAGGAGGCGTTGACCCGCCACTTCGCCCTGCCGCCGGAGCAGGCCCGCGAGCTGATCACCCTGGCGGACCAAGAACGCCAGCGGGCGACGGACCTCTACCAATTCACCTCGCTCATTACCGCCAACTACGACGAGGGCCAGCGCCTGGTGCTGGCGGAGGTTATGTGGCGGCTGGTCTACGCAGACGGCGAGTTGGCGAAGCACGAGAGCTACCTGATGCGCAAGCTCTCCAACCTGTTGGAGCTGCGCCCCGGCTACCTCGCGGAGGCGCGCAAGCGCGCCGTGAGGCAGCAAGCGGACTGACCAGCGATGGCCGACCTCGCCGACCGACTGCGCAGGCACCTCCGCGAGACGGGGCTGTTTCCCGAGGCGGGCCGTGCCCTCCTGGCAGTGAGTGGGGGGCCCGACTCAGTGGCCATGCTCGATCTGTTCGCAGTGGTGGCGCCGGCGCTGAAGCTCGAGCTGGCCGTGGCGCACGTGGACCACGGCATTGCCGCGGAGAGCGGGACGGTGGCCCAGCAGGTGGAGCAGCTGGCGCAGCGTTACGGCCTGCCGTGTCGCGTCGCGCGGCTCGAGCTCGGGTCCGGCGCCTCCGAAACGCAGGCGCGCCGGGCACGGTACAGGGCGCTGCGCGAGCTGCAGCGGGAACTCGACTGCCGCTACCTGGTGACCGCGCATCACGCGGACGACCAGGTGGAGACGGTGCTCTACCGGTTGCTGCGCGGCACCGGGATCGCGGGCCTCGCCGGCATCCCCGCCCGCGCTGCCAAAGGACTGGTGCGGCCACTGCTGCCGTTTCGCCGCGGGGAGCTGGAGGCCTGGCTCGGCCAGCGGGAGGCGGAGCTGGCGACCGGCAGGGCGCTGCACAGCGATCCTGCCAACCTCGATGAGCGGCACGATCGGTCTTGGGTGCGGCACCGGCTCCTTCCCCTGGTGCGGGAGCGGTTCGGGCCGGTGGCGGAGCGGCGTCTGGCCGACGTGGCGCGGCACGCGGGCTCGGAGCGACGCGCGTGGGCCGCAGCGCTGCGGAGCCTGCCAGAGCTGGAGTTTCGCGCCGCCCGGGGAGCGGTCGAGGTTGCTCGGCTACCCCTGGCTCGGTATGATAACACGTTGTCGGAGGCCCTCTTGCGCGCACTCGCCCGGGAGGTGGGCTGCGTGCTGGGGCCGCGACGCTCCGTGCGGCTCCTGCGCTTCGTGCGCTCGAGCTCCAGTGGACGGGTAATGCAACTGGGCTCGGGTTGGACGGCGGAGCTCTCCTTCGGGCGGGTCCGCATCGCGCCGCTCGCCCGCGAAGCGGTCGCCGGAGTATCGGTTGCCTGCGGCGGGGAGCCCGAGGGGCTAGTGCAGTGGAACGAGTGGGAAGTGAGGTGGTGCCAGGACACGGCGGGCACGCCGCTGCGCCGCTCCTTCACCACCTGGGTCACGGCCGGCGAGAGCAGTGTGCGGAGCGTGGCGAGCGGGGACCGGATGGTGCCCCTCGGCGGCGTGGGCCGGCGCAAGGTACGCCGCCTGCTCATGGAGGCGCGGGTACCGTTTCGCGAGCGCGACGCGTATCCGGTCCTGGTCCGGCGCGAAGCGGTGCTGTGGATTCCCGGCATCTGCCGCTCGCGGGACGCCGTGCCGCGGCCCGGCGAGCCCGCGGTGAGGATCGAGGCCCGTGCAGCCGCAGGCGAGCAAGCCGACTGAGTGGCGCGAGATCGACGTTATCTACGATCCTGAGACGATCGCGGGACGCGTAAGGGAACTCGGGGCGGAGGTCACGGAGTATTACGATTCGGGTGAGCTGCTGCTCCTCGGCACGCTCAAGGGCAGCTTCATGTTCATGGCGGACTTGGTGCGCAGCATCGCCCGGGCGCACCAGCTGGAGTTCATCGTTGCGGCGTCGTACGGGAAAGGGGTCTCATCCAGCGGGCATGTGCGCTTGTTGTACGATCCTCAGGCCGTGTTCGAGGGCAAGCACGTGCTCCTGATCGAGGACATTGTTGACTCGGGAGCGACACTCAACCGGCTCGTGCGGCTGCTCCGCACGCGGGATCCGCTGAGCCTCGATATCTGCACGCTGCTGCACAAGCACCTGGCGGCGGATCTGCAGCTGGAGCCGAGGTTCGTGGGGTTCGACGCGCCCGCCGACTTCTTGGTCGGCTACGGGCTCGATTACGCAGAGAGGTACCGGCACTTGCCGTTCATCGGAATCATGCAGGAAGTCGATGGCTGATCGCACACCGCCGAACAAACAGTTCACCTGGGGTGGCCTGAGCCGGAACCTCGTGTTCTGGCTGCTCATCATCCTCATCCCGATCGCGTTCTATCACATGATCGACGCGAACCGGGATGCGGTGGAGGAGATCACCTACACCCAGTTCAGGAGCTACCTCGACGAGGACAACGTCGCGAGCGTCGAGATCACCAGCGGCAAGTTCGTCGAAGGGGAGTTCAAGCGTCCCATCACGGTGGGCAACCGCCAGGTGGAGCGGTTCAGCGCGGTGCTCCCGATTCAGGATTCGGAGCTGTTCCTCGAGCGGCTGGAGGAACAGGGCGTCCCCATCTCGGCCAAGGAGCCGAAGCCGTCGTTCGGAGCGGTGTTCTTCCAGCTCCTCCCGTGGGTCATTCTGATCGCCCTCTGGGTCTTCTTCTTCCGTCAGATTCAGCAGGGCGGTAACCGGGCGTTCTCCTTCGGCAAGTCGAAGGCCAAGCTGCTGAGTGGTGACACGCCGAAGGTCACCTTCCAAGACGTGGCCGGATGCGACGAGGCGAAGGTCGAGCTCGAGGAGATCATCGAGTTCCTGCGCGACCCGCAGCGGTTCCAGCGGCTGGGCGGACGCCTTCCGAAGGGTGTGCTCCTGGTCGGGCCGCCGGGAACCGGGAAGACGCTCCTGGCCCGCGCCGTAGCCGGCGAGGCCGCCCGGCCCTTCTTCTCCATCTCGGGCTCCGACTTCGTCGAGATGTTCGTCGGCGTGGGCGCCTCCCGCGTGCGCGACCTGTTCGAGCAGGGCAAGACGCACGCGCCCTGCATCATCTTCATCGACGAGATCGATGCCGTGGGCCGGCACCGCGGCGCCGGCCTGGGCGGCGGCCACGACGAGCGGGAGCAGACCCTGAACCAGCTCCTGGTCGAGATGGACGGGTTCGAATCCAACGAGGGCGTGATCCTGATTGCAGCCACCAACCGGCCGGACGTGCTCGATCCTGCATTGCTGCGGCCGGGACGGTTCGACCGCCAGATAGTGGTGGACATGCCTGACGTGCGCGGCCGCGAGCAGATCCTCAAGGTGCATGCCCGCAAGATCCCACTGGCAGACGACGTGGATCTGGAGACGACCTCGCGTGCGACGCCGGGTCTTGCCGGTGCCGACCTCGCCAACATCGTGAACGAGGCGGCGCTGTTGGCGGCGCGGCGCAACAAGCAGAGCGTCCAGATGATCGACTTCGAGGACGCCAAGGACAAGGTGATGCTCGGCGTCGAGCGCAAGAGCATGGTCCTGTCCGACGAGGAGCGGAAGCTCACGGCGTACCACGAGGCGGGCCACGCGCTGGTCAGCGTGCGGGTGCCGGGCCTCGACCCGGTGCACAAGGTGACCATTGTGCCGCGGGGGCGGGCTCTGGGGATCACGTTCTCGCTGCCCGAGGAGGACCGCCACAACTACACGAAGGAGTACATCCACGGTCGGCTCGCCATGGCGTACGGCGGTCGGGTCGCCGAGGAGCTCATCTTCGGACCGGACAAGGTGACCACGGGCGCCGCGCAGGACATCGAGCAGGCCACCGAGATGGCACGCCGCATGGTGACCCAGTTCGGCATGAGCGATGCGGTGGGCCCGGTGGCGGTGGGAGACCGGGAGCAGCAGATCTTCCTGGGCCGCGAGATCAGCCAGCACCGCGAGGTCTCCGAGCAGACCGCGCAGTTGGTGGACGCCGAGGTGAGACGCATCCTCGACGAAGCGTACCAGCGGGCGCGCGACATTCTCGAAGGGGACCTCGAGACGCTGCACCGCATGGCCGAGGCGCTGCTCGAGCGGGAGACCCTGGACCGCGAGGAAGTGGATCTGGTCGCGCAGGGGAAGGACCTCCCCCCAGTGGCGCCGGTGGCGGCCACGCCCCCTCCATCAATCGAACAGAAGGGAGCGGTCGAGGACCAGGCCGAGACTCCCGGCAAGGGAATCCTCGGCACGCCCCCGGCCGAGCCAGCCGGAGCGTGACGCTCCAGCCGCTGGTTTCCGAGAGTCCCGTCGGACTGCGCGAGGCACTAGTGCGACGGGGCGTGGACCCGGTGCACGCTGAGGCCGCCGTGCGCGGCCTGCGCCCCGTCGCCCTGGTGTTCGACGGGGTGGACGCTGCGTCCCGCGCGGCGCTCGCCCACGCGGCCCGGCAGGGTGGGGTGGAATGCCTCACGGGTGAGGGCTGGGTGCTCCTTGCCTCGGGAGCGGCGCGGCTGGCGGGGCTGGTGCGGCCCGGCCACTCAGCGCTGCCGCCGGATGTTGCGGAGGCGCTGGGCCGGTACGTGTCCGGCGCCGTGGAACGCCCGGTCGACTGGTCGCTGGGGCGTGGCAGTGTTTCCCTCGAGCAACCTGTGGTGGTCGGGATCCTCAACGTCACGCCCGACTCGTTCAGCGACGGGGGACGGTTCCTCGATCCGGGGGTGGCGTTGGAGCACGCGGCGGCGCTCGTGCGCGAAGGAGCCAGCATGCTCGACGTGGGCGCCGAGTCCACCCGGCCCGGCCGTCCGGAGCCTGTGTCGGCCGAGGAGGAGTGGCGCCGCCTCGAGCCAGTGCTGCGGGAGCTGGTGCGGCGCCATCCGGGCGTGCCGCTCAGCGTGGACACCGTGAAGGCCGAGACCGCGGCCCGTGCCCTCGCCGCCGGGGCGTGGGCCATCAATGACGTGTCGGGGCTGCGGCTCGAGCCCGAGGTGGCCGATGTGTGCGCCGAGCACGGCGCAGGCCTAGTGCTGATGCACTCTCGCGGCACGGTGAGTGAGCTGGCCAGCTACGAGCACGCGACCTACGACAGCGTCGTGGGCGAGGTGGTGCGCGAGCTAGAGCGGGCCGTGGAGGTCGCGGTGGGCCGCGGCGTCGGCCCGCAGCGGATCGTGGTCGATCCCGGGCTCGGCTTCGCCAAGCGGCCGGGGCACAACTATGAAGTGCTGCGGGGCCTTCCCGCACTGGCGGCCCTGGGGCACCCGGTGATGGTGGGGCCGTCGCGCAAACGGTTCCTCGGGGCGGTCACCGGCGGGGAGATCGCCGAGCGGGACGCCGCCACCGCCACTGTGTGCGCCGCGGCCTACCTGGCGGGCGCGTCGCTGTTCCGGGTGCACAGCGTGGGGCGCGCGCGGGAAGCCCTCGCCCTCGCCCATGCCATACGGAGTGCCTGATGTCGTTTGAGCAGCTGCGGTTCCTCGTACCGGGACTGTACGACCTCATCGAGATCCTGATCGTGGCGTACGTGATCTACCGCCTGCTGCTCTTCCTGGCGGGAACGCGCGCGCTGCAGATCCTGGTTGGGATCACGGCGCTCTTCGTCATCTACTTCGTCGCCCTCGTGCTCAAGCTCAACATGATCAGCACGCTGCTGGGCGTGGTGTTCACCTACGGCGCCTTTGCTGCCATCGTGGTGTTCCAGCCGGAGCTGCGGCACGCGCTGGCCCGGTTGGGGCGCTCCCGGTTGGTGGGCTTCCTGGCCAGCTCGAGCAAGCGCGTCGTAGCCGACGAGATCGCCGAGGCGACGGGCCGCCTGGCCCGCAACGGGACGGGCGCCATCATCGCGGTGGAGCGGGACGTGTCCCTGGACGAGTTCGTCGAGTCGGGGACGCCCATGCGGGCGACGGTCTCGGCCGATCTCCTCACCACCATCTTCACGCCGTACTCGCCGCTGCACGACGGAGCCGTGCTGGTGCGCGGCGACCAGATCGTCGGTGCCGGGGCGGTGCTGCCCCTGACGCAGTTCCCGGTCAGCGACAAGTCGTTGGGCACGCGCCATCGCGCCGCCCTCGGCCTGTCCGAGGAGAGCGACGCCGTGGTCATCGTGGTCTCGGAGGAGACCTCCAAGATCTCCATCGCGCTCCGCGGGATGCTGCGCCGCGGGATCACCCCCGATCAGGTCCGCACCGCGCTGGCCGGGCCCGACGAGGCGGGGCTTGCGCTGGCGGGCGCGCGTAGTGACGCTTCACCCGCCTAGACGAGCGTTCCACCTGAGCTGAGCAATACGATGGCATCCGAGCAGGTCGAGACTGCACCGGTCCCGTACCGCGCCGCTCTCGTGGTCTTCGTGGTCGTGTTGGCGACCTACGTCTGGACCCTCGCACCCACCGTCACCTTCTGGGACGCGGGGGAGTTCATCGCCACCGCGAAGATCTTGGGAATCCCGCATCCGCCGGGCACACCGCTCTTCGTGCTCATGGCCAACGTGTGGGCCGCCGTGGTGCCCATCGGCGAGTTCGCCTACCGCACCAACCTGATGACGGCCGTGTTCAGTGCGGCGGCGGCGGCCCTGTTCTTCCTGGTCGTGGCCCAGGCGCTGCGCGGGTGGAAGGTGCGTGACGGCGGCCAGGCGGGGCCGGACACCGACAAGCTGTTCACCGTCGGCGGCGGTGTAGCGGCAGCGCTTCTGTCTGCCTACGCCTTCACCGTGTGGCAGAACTCGAACGAGACCGAGGTCTACATGATCGCCGGCTCGTGGATCGGGGCGATCTGCTGGCTTGCCTGGCTGTGGCGGCGGCACCGCGGCGGGGAGCGGGCGCCACATGTGCTGCTGCTCATCGTGTACCTCGGAGCGTTGTCGGTCGGGAACCACCTGCTCACGCTGCTCGTCGGCCCGGCGCTGATCGGGTTCATGTGGCATGTGCTCAAGACCGAGCCGCTGGCCGAGGAGCGCGACCGCAAGACCGAGTGGGCCCAGTGGTCGGTGGTGGTGGGTGTGTGGGCGCTCCTCATCGGGATCGGGCTGGGAAGCACGGGCTTACTGGTGTTGGGTGGGCTGGCATTCCTGGGAGCGGCGGCGTACGCGGTGTCGGCCGGCGCGTTCCCCTTCGCCGCCACCGTGCTCGCGATCGCCCTGGTCGGGGCCTCGACGTACCTGTTCTTGCTGTTACGCGCCCAGGTGGGACCCTTCATCAACGAGGCCGACCCCTCCACTTGGGAGAGCCTCTGGGCCGTGATCCGGCGCGAGCAGTACCCGCCCCGCTCGCCCATCGACAACCCGATCTACACCGTTCGGGAGGGCACCGGCGTCGTCGAGCGCATCGGCGCGTTCCTGAGTTGTCTCCCGCGGTTGGTGGACGGTCCGGTGCCGCCCGACGAGGCGGTGTTCGGCATCCCACGCTGCTATACCGTGCGGAGCATTCCGCTCATGCTGCGCCAGGCCCAGACGTACCTGCAATACTTCGACTGGCAGTGGTCGATGGGCCTGGCCCCCACCGACTACGTGTTCGCCGCGGTGCGGCTGCCGATCACGCTGGTGTTCATCGGTCTGGGCGTGTACGGCGCGAACGTGCTGCGCCAGCGCGACCGCTCGGTCTTCTGGCTGTTGGTGCTGCTGTTCCTGACCACCGGCCCGGCGCTCGTGGGCTACATGAACTTCAAGCCGGGCTTCTCCCTCGCGTGGGACACCTACCCGCGGGTCGACATGCACGAGGTGCGGGAGCGGGACTACTTCTTCATCGTCTCGTTCGTGGTATGGGGCGTGTTCGTAGGAATCGCGCTGGCGGGTCTCTTCTGGAAGCTGCGGCAGCGGCTCGGGGAAGCGCGGAGCGGCGTGCGCGACCTGCGTACCCTCGCGCCGGCGGCGGTATTCCTCGTTGCGCTGCTCCCGTTCGTCCTGAACTTCCGCGCGGCGAGCCGCGCGCATGGTCCCGAAGCCCGCCTGGCGCGCGACTTCGCCTACGACCTGCTCCAGTCGGTCGAGCCCTTCGGCATCGTCTTCACCAACGGCGACAATGACACCTTCCCCCTCTGGTATCTCCAAGAGGCGGAGGAAATCCGGCAGGACGTCACGGTGGTCAACCTCTCCCTGGCGAATACCGACTGGTACATCAAGCAGCTACGGGACAACCCGGTGCGACCGTTCGACCCGGAGCAGGCACCGTGGTTCGCCGACCTCGCGCCCGCCACGCCGCCGGGCCCGGTGCACTCGCTGGGCGACCCCGACATCGAGCGGCTCAGCGCCACGCTTCTCGACAGGGCCCTCACGTTCCGGGCGGGGGAGCTGTCGCTCACGTTCCCAGAGAATACGCCGCTCTACGTGCACAGCATGGTCGTGCTGCGGCTGATCCAGGAGAACTGGACGCAGCGGCCCATCTACTTCTCACTCACATCGGGGGGGGACAACTGGGGCCTGGTGGCGGAGTACCTGACGCAGGAGGGGCTGGTGTTCAAGCTGCACGCCGTGGGATGGCCCGACACGACGCGCCTCACACCGGGGCTGTTCGGCTTACCGGTCGACGTGCCGCGCACCGACTCTCTGGCTTGGGAGATCTACCGCTACGCGGACGTGTTCCGCGGCGACACCCTGGATCTCGATCCCACGAACCGCAACATCGCGGTCAATCTGAGCTACCCGTTCTACACCCTGGCGCAGTCGTACGAGATACGCGGCGATCGGGAACGGAGCGCCGCGAACCTGCACCGGGCCCTGTGGCTGCAGCCGATTCCCGAGATCGCGCGGCTGCTAGAGGCGGGGGAGGCGATCTTCGACACGACGGCCGTGGCGGACAGCGCCGTGGGTCAGTAGGCGTCTCGTTCCGCGGAAACCGGCGGCTTTTCAGGGCGCGCAAGCCCCACTAATTTCAACGGTTATGAGTTTTGGCGCCCTCCCCGACAACCTCGCCCGCGTCCGGGAGGAAGTCGCTCGCATCCAGGCGCGGGAGGGACTGGCAGGGGAGGTGGCCATCGTCGCGGTGACCAAGGGCCACGCGCCGGCGGCCGCACGGGCCGCTCACGCGGCCGGCCTCACCGACCTCGGTGAGAACCGAGTCCAGGAGGCACTGCGGAAGCTGGAGGAGCTGGCCGAGCTGCCGGTCCGGTGGCACCTCGTCGGTCACCTGCAGACGAACAAGGCGAAGTACGTCGCAGGACGCTTCGCGATGGTGCACTCGGTGGACTCGGTGCGCGTGGCGGAGGCGCTGGCGATGGCCGTCGGGAAGCTCGGTGACGGCAGCGTCCTCGACGTGCTGCTGCAGGTGAACGTGGCGGGGGAGGACCAGAAGAGCGGGTGTGCGCCGGAGGACGCCGAGCGGGTCGCCCGGCGGGTTGCGGCGCTGCCGGCCCTCGCGCTGAAGGGTCTGATGACGATGGCCCCGTTCGTGGACGACGAGCGGGTGCATCACCGGGTTTTCGGCGATCTGCGCGAGCTGCGCGACCGACTCGAGCGCTCGGGAGTCGAGCTCCCGGAGCTCTCGATGGGGATGTCGGGAGATTACCGCGCGGCCGTCGCCGAAGGAGCGACCATACTGCGGTTGGGCACCGTCCTGTTCGGGGAGCGGCCCTGATGAATGATGAAGGATTCCGACTGACACCGGTGGACGTGCGGACTCAAGAGTTCCGCCGCTCCGCCTTCGGCTACGAGGTGTCGGGCGTGGAGGATTTCCGCGCCCGCATAGCCGAGGAACTCGAGCGGCTCCTGCGGGAGCGCGCCACGCTGGAAGAGCGACTCCAGAACCTCCGCGAGCAGCTCAAGTCCTACCGCGAGCGGGAGAAGGCGCTCAACGACGCGATCGTGATGGCGCAGCAGGTGCGCGCCGACACCGAGCAGGCGGCGAAGCGCGACTCGGAGGCCGCGATGCGCGATGCGCAGGTGAAGGCGGAGGAGATCCTGGCCGAAGCCCGCGCGGCCGAGGCGCAGACCCGCCGCGACGTTGAGGAAGCGCAACGGCAGTTCAGCGCCTACCTGACGGCGCTGCGCCAGCTGCTGTGGCGCCAGCTGGCCGAGGTCGACGCGCTGGCCGAGCACGAGCGCGACGGCACGCCGCCCGGGGCGTCATGACCAGCGGCACCCTGCGGGAGGAGATCGACCAGGCCGTTACCATCGTGCGGCAGACGACGTCGTTCACGCCCGACGTCGCGCTGATCCTGGGCACAGGCTTGGGAGGCCTCGCGGCGGAGATCTCGCTGGAGGCCGAGATCGGCTATGAGTCGATTCCCGGCTTTCCGCTCTCGACCCTGGAGTTCCATGCCGGGAAGCTGCTGTTCGGCACCCTCGGTGGGCAGAGCGTCGTGGCCATGCAGGGGCGGTTCCACTGCTATGAGGGCTACACGATGCGGCAGATCACCTTGCCCGTGCGCGTGATGCGGGCGCTCGGGGCGCAGACCATGATGGTGTCGAACGCCTGCGGCGGCATGCACCCCCTGTGGGGCCCGGGCGATCTGGTGCTCATAGCCGATCACATCAACCTGCTGGCCGACAACCCGCTGATCGGCCCGAACGACGACGCGCTGGGCCCGCGGTTCCCCGACATGTCACAGCCGTACGACGGAGGGTTGCGGCAGCTCGCCCGCGATGTGGCCCGCGATCTCAAACTCGTCCTGCGGGAAGGGGTGTACGTGGCCGTACCGGGCCCGAACCTGGAAACGCCGGCCGAATACCGCTTCCTGCGCGCCATCGGCGCCGACGTGGTGGGCATGTCCACGGTGCCCGAGGTGCTCGTGGCCGTCCACGGCGGCATGCGGGTGCTGGGGATCTCGATCATCACCGATCAGTGTCTGCCCGACGCGCTCCAGCCGGCCGACATTCCGACGATCATCGCCACTGCAGCGGCGGCGGAGCCGAACCTGACCAGGCTCGTCACCGGCGTGCTGGAGCGCCTGTCCTGATGCCGTACGAGCCGCTCGGCAACGGCACGGCCGACGCGTTCGAGCGCGCAGTGCTCGAGCAGTGGCGCGAGGAGGATCTCTTCCATCGCACGCTCGAGGCGACCCGCGACGGCGAGCCCTACGTGTTCTACGAGGGGCCGCCGACAGCCAACGGCCGGCCCGGCGTGCACCACATGTTCGCGCGGACGATCAAGGACATGGTCTGCCGCTACCACACGATGCTGGGGCGATCGGTCACACGGATCGCCGGATGGGATACGCACGGTCTCCCGGTGGAGATCGAGGTGGAGAAGGCGCTCAACATCAGTGGCAAGGCCGACATCGAGCGGTTCGGGATCGCCGAGTTCAACAGCCGCTCCAAGGAGAGCGTATTCCGGTACAAGTCCGAATGGGAGTCGCTCTCCGAACGGATCGGCTACTGGCTTGACTACTCGCGGCCGTACATCACCTACACCAACGAGTACATCGAGAGCGTCTGGTGGCTGCTGAAACAGCTGCACGAGCGGGACCTGCTGTACCGCGGCCACAAGGTGTTGCCCTACTGCCCGCGCTGCGGTACGGCGCTGTCCAGCCACGAGCTGGCACAGGGGTACGAGACGCACCGCAGCCCGTCCATCTTCGTGCTGTTCCGGCTCGTCGGAGACGAGGAGCGCTACCTCTTGGTGTGGACCACCACGCCCTGGACGCTTCCCTCGAACGTGGGCGTCGCAGTGCACCCCGACTTCCGCTACGTCGAGCACGAGGTGGACGGCCGCCGCATCATCGCTGAGAAGGTCATAGCGGAGACCGCCGTGGTCCCGGGCACGGCCGGCGGGAAGCCATTGGCGGAGTTCCCGCGCGTCGCTGAGTTCAGGGGACGCGACCTGGTGGGACAGCGCTACGAGCAACTGCTCGATGCGGTGACGGTGGGCGGTGACCAGGGTTTCCGCGTCGTGCCCGGCGACTTCGTGACGAACGAGGAGGGGACGGGGCTCGTGCACCTGGCCCCGGCCTTCGGCGCCGACGACTACGCTGCCGGACAGCGGGAGGGGCTTCCGTTCGTGAATCCGGTGGACTCCGAGGGGCGCTTCATCGGCACCGCATGGGACGAGATCAACGGAAAGACGGTCTTCGAGGCCAATCCGCTCATTGCCGACCGCCTGGTGCGGGAGGGTAAAGTGTTCGGTCGCTACCAGCCGGAGGGCTACGAGCACAGCTATCCCTTCTGCTGGCGCTGTGATTCGCCTCTCATCTACTATGCCCGGGAGTCGTGGTTCGTGCGCACCACGGCGTACCGGGAGCGCATGATCACCATCAACCACGAGGTCGCCTGGCATCCTCCCGAGGTTGGGGAGGGGCGTTTCGGCGAGTGGCTCGAGAACAACGTCGACTGGGCGCTGTCGCGGGACCGCTACTGGGGCACGCCGCTCCCCGTGTGGAGCTGCGAGCGCGATGCGGAGCACCGGGTGGTGGTCGGCTCGTACGACGAGCTGCAACGGTACTGGGGCAAGCCGCTCCCGGAGGGCTTCGATCCGCACAAGCCGTACATCGACGAGTACACGTTTGCCTGTACCAGCCGGGGCTGTGACGGCACCATGCGGCGCGTGCCGGAGGTGATCGACGCGTGGTTCGACTCNNCGTACGCCCAGTGGCACTACCCGTTCGAGAACGAGGACGAGTTCCAGCGGCACTTTCCCGCGGACTTCATCTGCGAAGGCCTCGACCAGACGCGCGGCTGGTTCTATTCGCTGCTGGCCATCGTGGCGGGCGTGTCCGACGGCCCCGCCTACCGCCACTGTGTGGTGAACGGGCTAGTGCTGGATGCGGAGGGGCGCAAGATGTCCAAGCGCCTGGGCAACGTGATCGATCCGTGGGATGCGATACGCCAGTTCGGCGCCGACGCGGTGCGGCTCTACCTGCTGGCGTCGAGCCAGGTGTGGCTACCGAAGCGGTTCGACCTCGAGGCCATTCGCGAGGTCTCGGTGGGCTTCCTCAACCGCCTCCGCAACACCTACGGCTTCTTCGCCCTGTATGCCGAGGACTGGACTCCCAAGCTGGCGCCCCCGGTGGCCGAGCGCCCCCTGGTGGACCGCTGGTTGGTGAGCCGGCTCGACGCGGTGGCGGGGGAGGTGGGCCAGGCGGCGGCGGCGTACGACGTGACGGGCAGCGTGCGCGCGCTCATGGATTTCTGCGACCACGAGCTGTCCAATTGGTATGTGCGGGTGAACCGCTCCCGCTTCTGGGCGCCGGATGCCTCGGCCGACCCCGCGGCGCTCGCGACCCTGTACGAGGCGCTGGTGACGGTGACCCGCCTGCTCGCTCCGGCCGCCCCCTTTGCGAGCGACGCGATCTACCGCAGGCTCACGGGATCATCCGTGCACCTGGCCCGGTTTCCGGGCCCCGGCGGCCGCAACGACCCGAGCCTCGATGCCCAGATGGAGGCGATCCGTCGGCTCGCGTCCCTCGCCCGGGCGGCGCGGGAGCAAGCGGGGCTCCGGGTGCGGCAGCCCTTGGCGCGGCTACGGGTGGCGGTGCCGGAAGGCCTGAGGGGCGAGGCGTTCGCCGCCTTTCTCGAGGTGCTGGCTCGCGAGGTGAACGTGAAGCAGGTCGACGTGGTGGCGTCCGACGCGGAGCTGGTGCGCCTCAAGCCCAAGCCCAACTTCCGGACGCTGGGCAAGGTGTACGGCAAGGACACGCCGCGCGCTGCCCAGGCGGCCCAGCAGCTCACGCGAGAGCAGCTGCAGCGGCTGGAGGCGGGCGATGCGGTCTCCGTCACAGTAGACGGCCGTGCGTTTGAGTACCGTCCGGAGGACGTGGTGGTGGAGCGCGAGGTCGT
>JABAOF010006432.1_pt1 | contig 35766 bp, 30 predicted proteins | sample 7062171 | NCBI WGS metagenome assembly JABAOF01 (sample SAMN14538628, study PRJNA623070) | marine sediment metagenome | biome: marine biome [ENVO:00000428]; feature: marine pelagic biome [ENVO:01000023]; material: deep marine sediment [ENVO:00002113] | place: India: Gulf of Khambhat ...
AGGATGGCGTCGGGGACGAACCGCGATTCGGGGAACCGGGTGATGGCTTCTCGGAAACGTTCAATCGCGCCGATAAATGCCCGGGCCTCGGCGTCCTCAGTTTCCGCCCTCTGAAAATCACAGTCGGCTTTGAAGAAGGCAAGGGCTTCAGCCAAAGGGGAATCGAGGTCTTTCGGCACGATCCTTGAAACGATCTGGTCCGCCTTCAGAAACTCTCCCTGCCTGAAACTTTTCAAGGCCTCCTGGTAAAGAGTCCTTTCATTTTCCTTGATCTGGTGAAAATCCGGCGGATAAGCCGAACCGATAGGGACAAACTCCGGAATCGCATCTGCTGATGACCGCCAGAGGCTCATGGTCTTTTTCTCTTCTCTCTTGACCTTTGGGGTTCTTATCGGATTCCGTGAGGTTTCCGCCACGGTGTAAGAATCATCCAGGACCCTGGGAGGAGTCTCTTTAAGGTCCGCCCGTGAACGTTTCGGTACAGCGTTTTGTCTCGTAGGACCTGACGGTTTGGCCAAACTGACCGATTCCTTTAAGGGCACCGACCTCCTTCCCCACGCTCCAAAAGGTGAGGAGGGTGTCTCTGCTTTCTCCACACCTACCGTTCGTCGCTCTTTTCTTGCCCCTTGAGATTTGGCCACATGGAAGGGCTTTTCTGGGTGAACCCGGGGTTTATCTGCTGCCCTCGAAGGTAATTTGGGTTTCTGGGCCTTTTGGGCTCCTACAACCTCTTTGAATTTCTTGACGGGTGTGGCCTTTGTCAGGTCTGATGACTTCTTCGTCTTTAGCGAATCTCCCGTCTTAGATTTGGGTAGCGACGTCGGTGCTCTAGCCTGTGCCCGTTCAGGTCCCTTTTCTCCCGCCGCCATGAGGAATTTTGTCAGATCCAGCGAATTCACCGACCCCGATGAAGACCTAGCACCCACTTTCAGTGAAGAATTTGGCCCGTTGGTCCTGACGCTCCCCCCGTCCTTGGACGATGGCTGGCCCGTATGCGTCTCGACGAGTTGAGTAGGACCTCCATTTGTCCTGAGGTAGAGCACCCGCTTCGGAGGATTTTCAAAGCGGTACGAAACCCACTCAATATGGTTATTCTTCACGACAACCTGGAGGAGCAACTGCTTCTCACGGCCCGGCAATATCTCGATCTTCTGTATCAGATGGTGGTTTTCACCGACATGGGGTAGAACTAGCCCCGTTGGTGCCTCGGGAAAGCGGACGATAAACTGATGCCTGTCTAGGTGAGGTTCTATGGATACCATCTCTGGGTATTCATAAGGAAAGACAATGCGCGTGAAGCCGCGGCGGTCCTCGATACGGATCACAGAGATTCTCTTTGACCTCTCATCAGATTCCGCTCCAAGATCTCCAAGTGAAAAGAGGAGCGTTCCAAAGAGAATTGAAAGCACCCCTAGGAAAAGATAGCCCTTGTCCGTAATTTTCCCCACTTTATAGCCTCATCCGTAGACCCTATGGCCAGATTCAGAGCCATTGGTCGAGCAAAAAGAATGCCACGGGATAGACGGTCCTTTTCAATGGAGAACCTGCTGAAATAGAGAATTTCTGGCCTCGTCGCCATGATGGCACCGGGTGGATTCCGTCAAATTCTCATGGAGTTTTAGTCATTTGTTTGACAGAGAAATGGGAGGAAAATAGTCTCTAAAGGGCCAGACAGGTCAGAATCGGGTCAGAAAGGCTGAAAACGTCTGAAACTTACCATGAGAGACAGAATCGAGGGGATTACAAGGGGAAAGCGAAAAAATCGAGAAGGGACTAATAAAAAGTGCAAATCTTGGTAGTAATGGGGAAGTCTCTGTGAGACGCCGCTCACGATCAGGCTCGGGTGAGATTGATCTTTTTGATCTTCTCAACCAACGTCGTTCGGTTCAGGTTGAGAAGCTTCGCCGCCTTGTTTTTCACCCAGTTCGTTCTATCGAGTGCCTGGAGGATCAGCTCTCGCTCAAACTCAGTAACCGCGGTGTTAAAGGAGATGCCGCTCTCTGGGATCTGGATGAGGGGATGCAGCGACTGGGGTGTCGACGCAAGCACCTTTTCAGACAGGTCACCCGTCCCAACGAGTCCCTCCCCCTTGAGGATCACAATCCGTTCGATCATGTTCTCAAGTTCTCTCACGTTTCCGGGCCAATCGTAATTTGTGAGAAGCTCCATGGCATCTGGGGAGAAACCTACGATGTTATGTTTGTTTTTTGAATTGTACATTTGAAGGAAATGGCTGACCAAAAGGGGAATATCCGATCGTCGCTCTCTGAGAGGAGGTAACTGGATGGGAATCACGTTGAGACGGTAAAACAAATCTTCCCGAAACTTGCCCTCTGACACGTTCTTCTCGAGTTCCTTGTTCGTCGCTGCAATCACGCGGATGTCCACCTTGATTGTCTTCATCCCTCCGACTCGCTCGAACTCGTGCTCCTGGAGCACCCGCAGGATCTTCACCTGAAGGGCTGGACTCATGTCACCAATTTCGTCAAGGAAAATAGTCCCCCCATTGCCCAATTCAAAACGACCGATCCGGGTCCTCGTGGCCCCGGTAAATGCCCCTTGCTCATGACCGAACAACTCGCTCTCCAGAAGTTCTTCCGGAATGGCACCACAGTTCACCGGAATGAGAGGACGCTCCCGTCGATCACTATTGAAATGGATTGCCCGCGCAATCAATTCCTTTCCCGTCCCGCTTTCTCCATAGATGAGAACAGTGCTGTCTGTGTTGGCGATCTTCTCGACCATCCGGAAGACGTCTTGCATGTTCTCAGCATCTCCAACGATATTGTCAAACTTGTATTTTCGTTTCAACTGACGCCGAAGCATGGCGTTCTCAAGCGCGAGTTTTCGATGTTCCAACGCCCTCTGAATAACAATCATAATTTCTTCAATTTTGAGTGGCTTGGTGATGTAGTCGTACGCACCGAGCCGCATTGCCTTTACCGCCGTATCAATGGAACCGTAGCCAGTGAAAACGACGGCTACCGTCTGGGGGTTGATACGCTGGAGGCCTTCAAGGACTGCCAGTCCGTCGGCCCTTGGCATTTTCAGATCCGTCAGAATCATGTCAAAGTCCATATTCTCAAGAATCTCAATGGCCTCTTGCCCGTCTTTTGCGGTCTCTATGTCGAAACCCTCGACCTCAAGAAGCTCCTTGAGAAATTCCCTGTTTCTCTCCTCATCATCGACAACCAAGATTCTCTCAGATCCCATACTCTCCACCTGTCAGAGTTTGTCTCGCTCGTTTTTAGCATAATGGCGATCCCCCTCTTTGTCAAGAAAAAGAGGGGAAAAATCGTCAAAAAATTGACCATCTATAATTAAAAAAGTTAATGATATTAAATATATGATGAGATTATCTCAAAAGTCTAGATCATCCCAAAATGTCATGATTCTTGACGGCCTGACCAATTGGGCGTGGCCGTATGAATCACCGTAAAGACAGGGGTACCCTATTTCTCATTGTGCGTCTTGGGGGGGGCAAAGTAGAGAAAGAGGCGACTTCAGGGGCTGGGAATCGAGAATCGGGATTCAAAAAAAAGCAGGGAATTCTTAGCCCTCACGACAAAGGGGTGAACAACGAAAACAGTCAGTGAGCCTATCCCAGAGCATGGGTAACTTCCGAGGATTTACACAGCGTCGTGAGGAATGGAGGACTAGACAAAACGGGATGACACGGAAGGTCTCGCGTATGTTATGCCCGTGGTGGCTTCTAACTCTCCGCATCTTCAGTTGACATTCACGGGGTACGCAAGTGTTCCCTGTTTTCTTTTCCGATACAGCGTCCGCGGATTTATGCCAAGTATTTCGGCAGCCATCTTTTTGTTACCTTTGGTCTTTTCCAGGACCATCTGAGTATATTGGTTTTTTAGTTCATCCAGGGTAATCAACTCGTCAAACGCTTTCTTGACGAGGTGCTGCCGTCCGTTGAGAAACTTGGAGGGGAGATCTTCCTTTGTGATGAGATCGCCCTGACTAATGACGACCGCCCGTTCAATGGCATTCTCAAGTTCTCGTACATTTCCAGGCCAGTCGTACTCGGTTAAAAGCTTCATCGCTTCCCGACTAAATCCATGGATCTCTCTCCCTTCCTCTTTGGCGAAGGACTTGAGAAAGTGGTGGGCGAGAAGATGCACGTCCTCAACTCGATCTTTCAAATCAGGCAAAAAAATCGGAATGACATGAAGGCGGTAAAACAGATCCTCCCGGAATTCCCCCCGCTTAACTTTTTGCTCCAAGTCCTCGTTTGTGGCTGTGATCAACCGAATATCAATCTTGATGGTATCGTTCGATCCCACCCTGCGAATCTCCTTCTCCTGTATGACCCGAAGAAGTTTCGCCTGGAGTGCCATTGAGGTGCTTCCGATCTCATCAACAAAAAAGGTGCCATTGTTGGCCTCCTCGAACAGGCCGATCTTGTTGGTATAGGCTCCAGTGAAAGACCCTTTTACATGACCAAACAGTTCGCTCTCGATTAAGGTGTCGGGAATCGCGCTACAGTTGAAAGCAAGAAAAGGTTTCTCTCTTCTTGGGCTGTTGAAGTGGATGGCCCTGGCGACCAGTTCCTTCCCGGTACCGCTGGAACCATAGATCGTCACCGTGCTCTTGGTCTTGGACACCTTCTCAATGAGTTGAAAGACAGCCTGCATTTTCTCGCTCTTACCAATAATGTTGCAGAAGCTGTACTTTCGCCTGACCTCTTGGCGAAGGAGATCATTCTCCTCCATGAGTGCCTTCACTTTCAGGGCCCGGGACACCCTAACCAGAAGTTCGCCGCTGTTGGCAGGTTTGGTGATGAAATCCGTCGCTCCATGTTTCATCGCCTCTACAGCGGTTTCGATGCTTCCGTACCCTGTCATGATAATCACATTGATATCTGGCTGGAACTGCTTGGTCTCCTTGAGCAGATCAATCCCGCCCATGCGGGGCATCATCAAGTCGCTGAGCACGAGATCGAAACCACGCTGCCGAACCTTTTCGATGGCCTCAAGGCCATCCCGAGCTATATCCACATGAAAACCGGCAAAGGATAGGGTATCTCGGACGACGTCCCGGACGTTGCCATCATCGTCGACGACGAGGATCGATCTCTTCCTTTTTCCGTTCACTTGTCTCTTTCCCCCTCCGATTTCCGTGAGCCGGAGTGGCTCAGTTAGGACCCTATGGTATATATCGGAAAGCAGACGCAAACCTGAAGAAGAAAATATATAGACTTTACCACCCCGGTTGGGTATCTTAGGAAATGGTCTTCAGCTGTCAGGGGTCAGATGTCATGTGTCAACGGCCACAAGATGAACCTTTCTACACGATTGTGGTGATTGTTTTCCCTGACAACTTACAGCCGACGGCTGAGAGCTGATGTTTCGGGGAGTAGCGCAGCCTGGTAGCGCGCTNNGGGCGGGGGTTCAAATCCCCTCTCCCCGACCAATTAATGCGTTGATATTTGGCACCTTTTCGGGTGCCACTATTTTTTAGCCAACTTTAGTTTAGCCAAATTTTAGCCAATTTTGTCTCTCAGAATCCATCTTGAGGTAACCTGAATGTCAGACTGTTGACGAGACAAGGAAATGTTTTCTAGAGGATTCTACGGGCATCACAATGGATCTAAGAAGCTACCTTCAGTAGGTCTCACTATGGTATTCTTCACGTCTCACCTTTGCTTACCAGACTCGAAGGCTCTGTCAACCTTTCTTTGCCACTCTACTTACTTCTCGCAACATTAGACTGACCACCCCACCCCTCTGACACGAGAGAGCTTTTCCCTTTTCCGTATAGAAAACCTGAGGTTTCAGCAACGAAAGGGAAAAAATGAAAAGGGCGAAAGAGGAAGAGGATGGAGGCCGCCCGGTATATAGAGTACTTTGTCGGCCTCTCACGATTTTTTTGTGATCCGAATTGACATAGGAATCGGAAAAACTCCAGAGAGAAATCAAGACGGGTGTCCTACTCGCTGGGGGATATATGTCTTAGGAATGGCTTAGTTTTTTGATTGGTTTTTCAACTGAAAACCAAGGTTCATGGAGATTAGGTTGGCCTAATAAGGAATACTTTTCATTGGCATCCTACCAGTTCAAAATCATTATTTGGTTTCAAACCATCCTCCATTTTCACCTGGACGACCCGCTTGATATATCGATCCTTACATAACCCGAAGATCCCGACAGGTACCTATGGAGTCTGCGACTGGTGTGACAAAAAAAACGTCAGAAAAGAGACAGATTGACCTGCCCCCGAAGGTGGTACCAATCTTCAAGTTAGTTTTTGGACAATCTGCCTGTCCGGCCTTTTGGTTATGAGCCAGGGTTCTTTGGCCATCTCAGAAGGAGTCAACACCGCCTCAGGGGCCGGCGGGTGGTATCCCAGCGAGCTATGAGGTCTGAAAGTGTTGTACTCCTGCCGCCACCTTTCGATGATCACCTGGGCCTCTTTCAGAGTGAAGAATATCTCTCCGTTGAGCAACTCATCTCTCAGTTTTGCATTGAAGGATTCGTTGTATCCGTTTTCCCAGGGGCTAGCTGGCTCGATGAACAGGGTCTTGACTCCGATCCGCCCAAGCCAGCTCCTGAGCGCCTTAGCAGTAAACTCAGATCCATTGTCTGAGCGGATATGCTCCGGAGCTCCATATTGGACAAAAAGACCCCTCAGACACTCAACGACATCATCGGAGCTGATCTTGCGGGCCACCATCATGGCTAGAGACTCCCGGCTGTACTCCTCGATAACGGTCAGAATCTTGATCGCCCGTCCGTCCTGGGTCCGATCCGCCAGAAAATCATAGGACCAGACGTGGTTGCGATGCGTGGGCCGAAGCCTGACACAGGAGCTGTCATTGACCCACAGCCGACCCCTTTTCGGATGTTTCTCGGGGACCTTCAACCCCTCCTGACGCCAAATGCGCTCTACCCGTTTGTGATTTACCTGCCAACCTTCCCTTCGCAGCAGGGCCGTTATCCGTCGGTATCCGTAACGACCATATCGGGCAGCTAGGGTGACAATCTCAGCCCTCAGGGCCTCCTCATCATCCCTGAGTCTTAAAACCCTTCGCTGGGTGGTCCTGGATTGACCGATCACCCCGCCTGCTCACCCCGGAAGGGTCACTTCGGGAGCGTCGGAGCGAAGGGACGGCGGAGTTCATCGGAGAATGAGGAAACTCCAAGTTGGTATTTCTTGACTTTTGGATTCAGCCGCGGTCCACAGGGAATCATGGAAAAGACCTTATGCCAAAGTCCCGAATCTCCCCAGTGAACTGAGGTCATACCTTTCTCAAGTTGCTTTTCTACCAACTCCAGGTGAGATTCAGTGGGTCGATATCGAAGGCCAAAAGCTCTTCACGATTTTCGCCGGCTTCGGTTATCATAACGCCATTTGGCCCTACGATCAGGCTGTGCCCCAAATTGATACGTCCCCTGTGCGTTCCGACTGCGTTGGCCTTGCAGACAAAAAGCCCTGATTCACAGGCCCTGGCAATGGGAAGGGCTCTGTTTTTGTCTACTTTCAATCTGGCCTCGTTTGGGGGATAGAAGTGGGCACAGGAGATGAAGAGAATGTGGGCGCCCTTTTGCTTGATCCGCTGGACGAGCTCGGGGAAATTCTGGTCCCGGCATACGATAGTACCGAATTTTAGTTTCCCAATTTCAAAGGTGAGAAAATCGTTTCCGGAACGGAAGTATTCTTCCTCGTAAGGAACCAAATTGTTTTTGTGATAGAGAAATCTCCTTCCATCCGCAAGGAGCACGATCACGCTGTTGAAAAGACCATCGGCCGTCCGATACGGCGTGCCGACAACGGCGCCGATCCTCAACTCTCGAGTGAGTCTACTGAGCCGATCGATGCCCTTTTCAATGTCCTCTCGCCTTACGTGAGCGAACCCCTCGTAGAGGTACCCAGTCAGGCTCGTCTCAGGAAAGTTGAGTATCTCCACTCCCTGTTCTGAGGCTATCCTCAGCCAATGGCTGATATTCTCCACGTTCTTCTCGACACCTGTGTAAGACCGAATTTGCGCGGCACCGATTTTCACGCGGACTCCTGTCCACCACCCCAGTGCTTGTTCTGAACGGCCGCTATTTTGTCGTAGACCCCTGCGTTCCGCAGCGCCAGAAAGGTTTCTTTGAAGACCCCGAACACATCTTCGTAGAGGGAATGGTTTGCCGTGTTCGGTTCGATGGAGTCGTAGGGGTGCACCATATGCTCAACAGCCTCTTCAACCGACCCGAAAACCCCTGCCCCCACAGCCCCCAGAATCGTGGCGCCAAGGGTCGTACATTCTGAAATCTTCAATCTTTCTACTGGTCTTCCATAAACATCTGACTGGATCTGGTTCCAAAGGGGAGATTTTGCACCTCCTCCAGAGAGGCGGATACTCTCAAATGGCTTCCCCAAGACCTCCTCCATGGCATCGACAATCATTCGATTCTCGTAAGCTCCCCCCTCCATGATCGAACGGGCCATTATGGCTCGGTCATGAATCAGTGAGAGCCCGATTGCCCCACCCCTGGCATTGTCCACGTAGTAGGGAGTGACCTGGCCAGTAAAAAATGGGAAGAAGACGTATCCCTTGCACCCTACGGGCGCTGATGCAGCCTGCGCCCCAATCAGATCATAGGTATCCATGCCGAGCTGGTCCGCGACTTGCTTTTCCACCTGAGCATAGGTGTCTCGCCACCACCGCAAACAGACCCCAGTCGCGAAGGCCAACCCCTCCATGTCCCACTTGTGCGGAATAGCTGAGCCTCCGATAAGGACAAGATGCTTAGGATCGGGTTTCCGAGAATCAATGTGGGCAACCATGACTGAAGCCGTTCCTATTGTGATTTCCGCCAGGCCTTCCCGGATAACCCCTGCCCCTATGGCTGCGCACTGCTGGTCCCCGCCGCCGAAACAGATAGGCATCCCTTCGGGGAATCCGGACTCCTCAGAAGCTCTCTTGGAGACCACCCCCACCTGCCTGGTGGGTGTTTTCATAGGTGGGAGCTTCTCCATGGGAAGTCCAATCAGGTCACACAGTTCCTTGGACCAATCGAGTTTCGCGATATCCATCATCCCGTTCAACGTAATCGAAGCAGGATCTGAGGAGATATCATCGCTTCCAAACTTGTGAAGGAAGTATTCCTGTCCATTCAGGATAAGGTGGGTCCTCTCGAGGAGATCCGGCCGTTTGTCCACAATCCATTTTACCTTGGCATAAGACCAGAGCCCGGATAAAGGAACCCCCGTAATATCATGATACCTGTCTGCTCCCAGGTTATTCTTAATCCATTCGAGTTCATCACCGGCTCTGCCGCAGGACCAGACAATGGAGTCTGCAATAGGTGTAATATTCTTGTCTACACAAGCGAACGTCCCACGCTGGCTGGAAAATCCCAAAGATGCGATTTCCTTTGGATTGACTCCGGTTTTTGAAATGGCCTCTTTGCTTGCCTCACAGATTCGGGGCCACATGAATTCCATACTCTGTTCAACCCATCCCGGGTGCGGAAAGGAACAAAGATATTCACGATAGGCTGTCCCAATTATGTTGCCTTGACTATCCGCAATCATCACCGTAACACCCGTAGTTCCTGCGTCTATGCCAGCCAGAAGTTTCTTGCTAGCCATCACCGCACCTTCCTTTCAATGTTTGTTCGGATCAAGCAAACAATAGATAAGGGCACTCGATTAGTTCCTTCAACCGGCCAAGAAACTGTGCCGCCATTACCCCATCTACGACGCGGTGGTCGACCGAAAGGGAGAGGTTGAAGCAAGGCCTCACAGTGATCTCACCGTCAATGACAACGGGCCGGGGCATAATAGAGCTTGCCGCTAGTATAGCGCTCTCGGGAGGGTTGATAATGGCGTGGAAGACCTCGATCCCAAACATGCCAAGGTTGGTAATGGTGAAAGTCCCCTGCGAGTATTCATCAGGAAGCAGCCGCTTGTTGTGAGCTTTGTCTGCCAGCTCCCTTACTTCCCGGCTTATCTGAGAGATCGGTTTCTGATCAACGTCCTTGACTACTGGAACAACCAAACCTTCATCTATTCCCACTGCCACTCCAATGTTGATATTCTTATGGATGCGGATCCGGTCATCGAGGTAGCTCGCGTTGACCATGGGGAACTCCCTTAGGACCTGTGAAACGAGCTTGATCAAAATGTCATTAAATGTGACCTTGGCCCCGAGATGCTCTGCTTTTTTCTCAAGATCGTTCTTGACTTGACTAAGCGCCGTGGCGTCAGCTGTTAAACCGATGTAAAAATGAGGTGCTGTCCGCTTACTTTCAGAAAGTCGCTCAGCGATAACCTTCCTCATTTTGGTTAACTCGATGTCCTCATAAACCACTTTCGTGGGGAGGGCTTCAGCCGGCCCTTCGGCTTTGGGCGGAACACTTGGTCTCTCGGATTGCGCGGTGATAGCCCTTTGAACATCCTCTTTCGTAATCCTTCCTTCCGGACCGGTTCCTTCTAGGCTCTCGACATCGATGCTGTGTTCTTTGGCAATCCGTCGAGCAAGAGGAGAAATCCTGATGATTTTCCTCTCTTGACTGGAAGAAGCGGCGTGGGGTGAGGTGGTTTCAGGAGCAACGGGTCTCGCCTCTTCCGCTGGTGGGACCTTAGAAGGTTCAGCCGCAACGGGAAGGGATATCTCCTCTTCCATGGTATCTGCAATCACCCCAATCGGTGTGTTGACCGGTACCTCGATCCCAGGCTCTAACAGGATCTTGCGAAGAAATCCCGACGCATAACACTCCACCTCCACATTGGCTTTATCTGTCTCTACCTCGAAGAGGATTTCCCCCCTTTCCACATCCTCCCCTTCCTCCTTGTACCATTTGACGACCTTTCCCTTTTCCATTGTGGCACTGAGTTTTGGCATCTCGATGATTGTTTGCATCTCTAATTCTCCTATTGCGCCGCGCGAGGCAGAATTAGATTATCATGGAGTGACTGAACGCGGTTGAAACAATCAAGCAGGGGGCCACTGAGTATTTCCTCCCTCAGTCGGGCCATTTTCTCATAAAAGTCTATGATCTCGGGTTGAGGCTTGAAGACCTCTTTAAATGACACCCACTCTTTGATCGTTTCTTTCAGGTCGTTGATGGCACCCACGCCATACGCTGCCAGCAGCGCATTGCCCAGGACCGCCCCTTCGGAATGTGCAGGAATCATGTAGTCGAGATTCATCATGTCTGCTTTGATCTGATTCCAGAGCCGGCTATTGCTGCCCCCACCGGTTCCGATCATCTGGTTGACCGGTATACCTTCACTGCGAAGAATGTCGGTCCAGGATAGGTATTCAAAGGCGATCGACTCCATCATCGACCGCCAGAGATGTCCTGCCGTGTTGGACCCCCGGAGTCCCAGCCAAGCGCCGCTGGCCGTCGGCCAGAAGGGAGAGCTTCTTCCCTGAAGAAAAGGAAAAAACAGGGAGAAATCCGAACCAGGCGGTATTTTCTCTGCAAGTTTGTCGAGTTCGCGGTAGACGGTGCCGTCCCCCGGCTTTCTGTAGACCTCATCACGGTACCAACGGAGGCTAAGACCTCCAGCGGGGATAAACCCCCAAAGGAGATACTGATCTTCGAAGGTATTCATAGCATTAACGAGGACCTTTTTCTGGGTTATGACAGGATCAATATCCTTAACTGCGAAGGCCACAATAGATGCAGTCCCTGCAACATCGAAAGACATCCCTATCTCTGTTAGCCCTGACCCGAGGCAGGACTGCATGATATCACCGGCTCCCGCTACTAGTGGGACACCTGGTTTCATACCCAACTTCGCAGCCTCTTTAGCGCAGAGTTCACCCACAACCTCCCAGGGCTCGACAACACGAGGGAGGATTTCATAGGGAAGTCCCATTATCTCCATCTGTCTCTCGGACCAGTCTCTCTTTCTGGCATCGAACCCGATGATCCAACCGGACTGATGCGCCCAATCAATAAAGGCATCCCTGGACTTTAGGCCTCCGAGTTTTCCCATCACATAGTGGGCCGCACCAACGACTTTTCTTGCGTTCTTGCGGACTTCGGGTAAGTTGGCGAGGACCCACTTGAGAATGACTGGCGGCATATAGGCACCGGCGTCAGCGTTTCCACTTTCTTCCGCCCAAAGTGGTTCCACCTCATGGAGAGCCCGGACCTCTTCCTGGGCGCGTCCGTCCAAGTAAGGAATGTACGGGCCCAGAGGTTTCCAATCCGAATCGATGGGGACAAAACCGCAGATAATCCCGCTGCAACTAATTGCCCCTATCCCGTGAGGATCAATCTTTCCATTCCTGAGACATTCCTGTATCCCATCCACCACTACACGATAGAATTGTTCAGCTTCCATTTCTGCCCAACCGGGCTTTGGATAAAGAATTTCGTGCTCACGGTAAGCCTCCGCAGCGAGTTCTCCTTCGCCCGTGTAAATGGCCACTTTCGTTCCCATGGTCCCGCAATCGTAACCAATGTAAAAACTTTTGCTCATTTCACCTGCCCCCGTAAGCAATCGCATGAAGTGTCTCTTTGTGGTCTTTGATCGCCCGATCTGGAGATTAGTTTCCTAGAAGAGCGCTTTGACACCCTCTATGATCCATTCTTTTTTTGGAATAACTGCCTGTTCTAGGTGAAATGCGTATGGGATGGGTGTATCGAGGCCTGTGACCCTTTTGATGGGCGCGTCGAGGTAATCGAACGCGTTTTCCATGATAATTGCTGCGACTTCACCCCCGAATCCACTCGTTTTGCAAGCCTCATGAACGATCACGGCTCTTCCGGTTTTTTTGATGGATTCAACGATGGTCTGAATGTCCAGGGGATTCAAGGTGCGAAGGTCAACCACCTCCACGCTAATTCCCTCCTGTTCCAATGCCTCTGCGGCTAGCAGCGAGTCCAGCACCATTTTTGACCAGGTGATAATTGTGACGGAATCCCCTTCTTTTTTAACGTCTGCCTTTCCCAAAGGAATTACATAGTCCTCCTCAGGCACATCCCCTTCCGTTAAATAGAGCAGCTTGTGTTCGACGAACATAATCGGGTTATCATCTCGGATGGCTGCTTTGAGAAGCCCCTTTACATCATACGGGGTTGAGGGCATAACTACCCTAAGTCCCGGCAGGTGGGTATACCAGGCCTCCAGGCTCTGAGAGTGATGTGCAGCAATTCCTCTTCCGGCACCCCCCTGGGTACGAATTACCAGGGGCACAATGGCCTGCCCGCCTGTCATGAAATGGAATTTGGCGCATTGGTTGGCGATTTGATCCATGGCCAACCCGGAAAAATCGATGTACATGATTTCCGCGACCGGTCTCAACCCTGCCAGTGCCGCCCCTAAAGCCGCCCCGACGATAGCGGCTTCCGAAATAGGGGTGTTGTAGATTCGCGGCGCTTCACCAAATTGTTCTTGCAGCGTATCTGTGGCTTTGTAGGACCCTCCGCGGGTCCCGATATCTTCACCAATGAGAAAGACAGAATCATCCCTGATCATTTCCTCGCGAAGGGCCTCTTGAATCGCTTCCCGATACTTGATTGCTCTCATCTTGGTCGATCTTTTCCCTTACTTCGCTGCTTGGATGGGGCCTTTGTAGTAAACGTCCTCCAGGACCTTCTCTACATCCGCTGGTTCGCTCTCTTCTGCAAATCGAACAGCAGTCTCAACTTCATCAGCGACTTCCTTGTGAATCTTCTCCATCTCCTTTTTGGTTAAGATCTTTTCTTTTATGAGCTTATGGCCGAAATTTCTGATGGGATCACGCTGCTCCTTCCAATACCGAACCTCCTCCGGTGGACGATACTTCCCATCGTCGCCCAGATGGTGACCCAACCAGCGGTAGGTCTGACATTCGATCAGGGTGGGGCCATACCCTCTTCTGGCTCGTGAGACTGCCTCGGCAGTCGCCTCTCGAACCGCTATGACATCGTTCCCATCCACGCATAGACCCGGGATGCCATACCCGCTGGCACGGTCCGCAATGGTATGGAGAGCACAAGCTTTCTTTATGGGCATCGTAATCGCATACAAATTGTTCTCGGATAAGAAAACCACGGGAAGCTTCCATGCCGCCGCCATATTTACGCCTTCGTGAAAGGCACCAGTGTTTGTGGCCCCATCGCCGAAGAAGCAGAGGACCACTTGTTTGAGGCCCTGGTATTGGATGGCCAGGGCCGCTCCCATGGCGATTGGAATCCCAGCCCCAACGATTCCGTTCGCCCCCAACATCCGGAGTTTCACATCGGCGATGTGCATGGAACCACCCCTCCCACGGCAGTAGCCGGTCTCTTTGCCCAAGAGCTCGGCAAACATTCTCCCCATATCAGCGCCCTTAGCAATGCAGTGGCCGTGCCCCCGATGGGTGCTGGCAATATAGTCATCCTCGTTCAAGATGGAGATTGATCCAGCAGCGATCGCCTCTTCACCAATATACAGATGGAGAGAACCACCGATGAGCCCCTTCCGGGACAGTAGAACGCCCTGCTCCTCAAAAGCGCGGATTCTGTACATCATTCGATACAGGTCGATCTGCTGAGATTTTGTTAGCTTCACTCTGAACCTCCAGGCGCAATTTCGCTAGAAGAAAGCTTTTGTGGTCTCCGCATCAAAGAGGTGCATCTTCTTTTTGTTGACCTCGAGCCATATTTTGTCACCCATTCTGGCTTGAAAATCAGCTGAAGTCTTCAACTTGAGTTTTGTCTTGGCAATAGTCACATCCAGAATCATCGCTTCCCCCAGAGGTTCTGTCACGTAAACTTCTCCCTCGAAGGCTTCCTCTGAAGTTTTCGTTAGTAAGGGGTTGAAGCTTTCGGGCCGCACACCGAGAGTCACATCCCGAATGCCGGTCAAACGGGTGCCATTTTGGTCGATTCCTTTTCTGAATTCAGAAGGGATGCTGATCTTGAGAGCCTCATTAGACAAATACCAGTCATCTCCCTTGGCTTCCAGGTTACACTCGATGAAATTCATGGGAGGGTCGCCCACAAAACCGGCCACGAACTGGTTTGCAGGATGGTTAAATATCTGATCTGGCGTTCCCAGCTGCTGGAGCTCTCCCAGGTGCATAATGGCAATTCGATCCGCCATGGACATTGCCTCCAATTGGTCATGGGTCACGTAGATCATGGTCGCGTCAAGGACTTTCTGGAGATGCTTGAGCTCTCCACGCATGTGGGTGCGAAGCTTGGCGTCGAGGTGGGAGATCGGTTCGTCCATGAGGAAGACCTGGGGCTCCCTGACGATGGCTCTGCCGATGGCCACCCGTTGGCGTTGCCCTCCGGAGAGTTGTCGAGGCATGCGATCCAGTAGATCATCGATCTCGAGGACTTCGGCCGCATGTGCAACACGCTTTTCGATCTCGGACGACGGATAGCGACGCAAGCGCAAAGGGTAAGCCATATTCTCGAATACGCTTCTGTGCGGGTACAGGGCATAGGTTTCGAAAACCATGGCCACATCCCTATCCTTTGGCTCTATCTCATTCACGACCACGTCTCCGATCAAGATCTCTCCCCCAGTGATTTTTTCCAGACCCGCAATCATCCGAAGGGTTGAGGATTTTCCGCAACCCGAAGGGCCCAACAGGCAGAGAAACTCTCTGTCCTTGCATTCGATAGAGAAGTTTTTGACTGCCTCGACTCTCCCATACTTCTTCCAGACGTTTCTGAGTGTGACTTTTGCCAAGATAATCCCTCCCCTAAATGAATTGGACCATCACCGACACTGATGGCCCAAGCCGTGATGTGAGTATTGTCTATTGAATTAAACCATTGCTTGATTAGAATACCTACGCTTGATGTCTAGACATGATTAATTATCAAGATGTTATATCTATCGATATTGGGATTATGGTTGTAAAGTCTGGTACAGTCTTCTATTCTCTTACGGCACCCATGGTCAGTCCTTGGACCAAATACCGCTTGATCAGCAGGCCCAGAAACAGCATCGGTATGACCAGAATAGTCCCTGAAGCCAGGATGCGTCCCCACTCGATAGCCACTGTGCTGTGAAGCTCTGAGGTCGCTACTGGCAACGTTTTGGCCGCCTGTTGTCCAAAGACGCTGGCGAAGATAAAATCGTTCCAGGTTAGGATAATACATAGGATCCATGCCGCCACCACCCCGGGCATGGCCAGAGGGATAATGTTATCCTTGAAAGCTCTCAGGTTGGAACAGCCATCGACTTGGGCCGCCTCCTCGATCTCGATAGGAATATCTTCGAAGAAACTCCGCAAGAACCATATCGCAAATGGCAGATCAAACGTCGTATAGGCAATAATCAAAGTGAGAAGATTTCGCCACCGGGAAGCCTCGAGGAGCCCCAAACCGCCAAAGATGGAATAGAGCGGAATCATCACGGCAACCACTGGGGCCATTCTTGTGGAAATGATATAGAACGAAATATGTTGTTCCCCCGGTATCCTGCCGCGGGCCAATCCATAAGCTGCGAGGGAACCAAGTACGACAGCGATGGTCGCCGCAATAAACGCGGCGATCAGACTGTTGAAAATGAACGGTGAGAAATTCTCGACAGTAAAAAGCTCGACGTAATGCCGCACCGTGGGTGTGAACTGAATGATTTTGATGATCCCTAGCCAGTCCCCGACCTCGGGGATCTGATACGCCTCCCGCACTTCCTTGAGGGACGAAATGAACATGATGAAAAGAGGGATAATCGTCCATAAAAAAAAGGCAAAGACAGCCACGTGTACGAAGGTTCTTGAAACCGCTCTTTTTCGTTTTGCTGCTTTGGAGACAAATTCTGTCTTAGGCAGCGGGAACCACCTCCTTCTTTGTAAACACCCTCACAAACAGTAACCCCATCAGTATTGTGAACAATAACAGAACAAAACCCACTGCTGCGCCACGGCCGAACTCGAAAAAACGAAACGAAATGTTGTAGAGATAAAAGGGGACAATTTTTGTCGTGTTCGCTGGTCCTCCCTTGGTCAGCACATAAATGAGATCGATATAGCGGACGTTGTCCATGAAACGGAGGATTAAGGCGATAATGAGTACCTTGCGGATGTTGGGGAGGAGCACATCCCAGAAGACACGGATGGACCCTGCCCCGTCCACGCGAGCCGCTTCGATCTGATCCTGGGGCACGCTTTTGAGCCCTGCCAAAACGATGAGAATGATGAGGGGGGTCCACTCCCAGACATCGCCCGCCACCACACCGAAAAAGGCCGTGGACGGAAAAAAAGGCAAAAGCACGGGTTTAGCGCTGGCCAGAATCGTGTCTGTCGTCAAAATACCAGTGGATTTGAGAAACCAAAAATACCATCCAAACGAGACATTGTACAAAAAACGGAACAGATATCCCACCACGATGGGAGCAACCATCATGGGCATGAGAAAAACCATGACAAAAAAGTTTTCCCACTTCATGCCATTGATCAGTAGAGCAATGGTTGTCCCCAGTACCATTTCGATGGAGAGGCAGAGAACGAAATACCAGATGAGAAGTTTCGCTCCGTTTAAGAAGACCTCATCGTCCAACAGGCGAGCATAATTGGCCAGGCCAACCCAGATATCGCTCTCTCCGGGATTCATCGCTGTCTCGTGCAGACTCAGAGCAATGATCCAGATGAAGGGATACAGCGTGATACCCGCCAGCACAACGATGGCTGGAAGTATCAGCCAGACATGAAAGGGGAAAATGTTCTTTATCCTCGCAAATAGACTTGTGGGTCTTTCGGCTGCCAGATCTCCGACCGTCTTTTCAATTGTCATGCTATCGAGTTCTCCCCCCGAATATCAGTTACAAGATTCAGAGTCGGGGGCTCAAAAAACCTCCCCCGACTCCGAGTCAGGCCTAAGGATCCTTTTATTGTTCTACACACGATGGAGTTTGTCAGTTTTCTCCTTGATGGCTAAGCAGGCCTCTTTCGGTGTCTTGAGGTCACTGACTGCTTTGTGGATTTCAGCTGTCTGAATCTGGATGTATTCATTGAACTTGGGTATTTTGGGGCCCACAACCACATGGGGAGACCTGATTCCCTCGAGAATGGGCGCGTAGGTCAACCCATTGGGCATTAACGGGACCGTGTCCACCATGACGCCTTTTTCCATCTCGACAGGTTCGATCTTCCTGGTCGGTGCGGTCTCGCGGTAGAACCCTTTCTTCACATCGGGCAGTTCGAACACGGACGCCCGCGTGGGGGTCCCGCCCACGTCCTTCAGGACCATGTATTGAGTCTCGTGAGAAGTGGCCCACAGGACGAAGAGATAGGCCGCCTTCTTTAACTCTGGTTTTGCCCAACTATTGACGGCGATGCCGCCAATACCAAAGTTGGTTGCGTTGACCGCTTTGCCGCCGTTGACTATCCACGAGGGGTCTCCCTTGGGACAGAGGGCGTAGCCGGTCCGCCCCCCAGCAGCCAGAGACTGCTTGGGATCTTCCACAACAGCAGCGAACTCGCCATATTGGGGCTGCATGGCACAAAGGCCCGTGACGTACGCGGTGTTGGCACCTGACCAGTCATTTGTCAGGGAGTCGGGGTGGGCATATTTCATGAGTTCCTTATATTTGGTCATCGCCACGATCGATTGCTCGTCTCCCCACTTGCACGGTCCGGGTTTTTCGCTTCCGGTGTAGTCGTCAAAATCCCATTCCAACCACTGCCCATTGGCAAAGGAGACCCTCTGAAAGTCGAGCTGACCTCCCCACCCCTCTCGGCCCTGAAGAGCGATGCCGTACTTTACATCCGGTAAGTTAGCCTTTTTGAAAAACTTGCAGATATCCAGCACTTCCTTCCATGTGGTATCGTTTGTGTACACCAAAGGCTTTCCATACTCTGCTTCGAATTGCTTCGAGTGTTTCTCGAAGAGGTCGATGCGATACATCATGACCGCGACGGCGTTATCATACGGATAGGCCGCGATCTTATCCTCACCAAAAAAGCGGCCGGTGATATCCAGGAAGCGGTGCAACCAAACGTCGTCACCGACCCCATTGGTGACCTTGGGCATCGCCGGATCTTTATCATATTTGCGTAAATCTTCGGCGTGTTTGTGGAAGGGTGCTCCAATTGGTTTGTCCTGCGAGTAATATACAGGATAAGCCCCCTTTCTTCCCCTCACGTCGATGCCCACTTTTTCGGATACAATATCCAAATGTTCCTCGATGATTTCGACCTCCATTCCAGTGAGGTCCTTGAAAGGCTGGATCTTTGATTTGATCGCTGCGGTTGGTGGCGTATCCTCTGACATGAAGACCAGTTTAGTACCGGAAAACTGTCGCCATTTTTCCTCTTCAGACGCGTACGCCAGTTGAGTAGGGCTCAATTTTGACTTGACAATGTGCCCACCGACTAAATACAAACCTCCGATGCCTATCCCCTTTAATATTTCACGTCGTGTCAAACCCATCTTTTTCCCTCCTTCCTTTCTTTAAGTGTTTAAAAATATGGAATGTCTATCACCCCATTATTCAAAATGTCAAGAAAAATCTTCCTGGAGCTTCCTCGGTTTTCGATGAACTCCCTCGTCCTTTCGCTCCGACGCTCCCGAAGTGACCCTTCCCGGGGTTCGGAGGCTAATCAAAAAAGGACAAGGGTGAAAGGACAAAGGAACAAGGAAACAAGACCAAAGACTCCAAATCGATTATCCTTTAACCTTTCGCCTTAGCCCTGTACTCGTAAATTGTGTGCACTCTGAAGCCACAAATACAGCCGCAGAACGCCAGAACTTATTAGCCTAACTTCTCCCGCGAGTCGCTCATTGACGATGACGTTCATCTAACAGGATCGAGATAGATCATATATTCAGGAGGTTATCAACGTTAGTCCCGTGAAACACAGGAAACTCCAGGAAATTATTCTTGACTTTGTTCCGATTTGCCCTTATGAAAACAGATTGAATGAAAGGAAGGAGTGATTTCGGCGTTTTTACCGAGCTTTTTGGAACGGGGGGAGGGATCCGATGAGAGAACTAACTTTTGCTCAGGCCCTTAACGAGGCCTTGAGAGAGGAGATGGAACGTGATGAGACGGTCTATGTGGCGGGCGAGGACGTAGGAACCTATGGCGGGATCTTTAGTGTCACCTCTGGACTTTTGGAGAAGTTCGGCGAGAAAAGAGTTAAGGATACGCCCATCTCGGAGACTGCTATCGTGGGTTCAGCCGTAGGTGCCGCCGCGACCGGTCTGAGACCTGTTGTCGAGCTCATGATGATCGATTTTGTGACCATATGTATGGATCAGGTGGTTAACCAGGCTGCCAAAATGCGATATATGTTTGGAGGGAAGGCAAAATTGCCTATTGTCATTCGGGCGGAAGGAGGAGGGGGGATCAATGCTGCTGCGCAACACTCTCAGTGTTTGGAAGCCTGGTTTGTCCACATTCCTGGCATCAAAGTGGTCATGCCTTCGACGCCGCGCGATGGCAAAGGACTTCTCAAATCCTCGATTCGGGATAATAATCCTGTGATCTTCGCCGAACACAAGGTCCTTTACGATACAACGGGAGAAGTTCCAGAAGAGGAATATGTCATTCCCTTAGGCAAGGCTGATGTCAAAAGGGAGGGTAGCGATGTCACCCTGGTGGCCTATTCGATGATGCTCCATGTTGCCCTTGCGGCATCCGAAAAACTGAGCCAGGAAGGTATCAGTGCTGAAGTCATTGATCCGCGAACGCTTTACCCTCTTGACAAAGAAACAATCCTGGACTCGGTCGCCAAGACAAACAAACTGGTTATTATTCATGAGGCTCCGAAGACATGCGGTTTTGGGGCAGAAATTGCAGCCATAGTCGCTGATGAGGCATTTGACCATCTGGATGCACCTATCAAAAGAGTCGCTGCTCCGGACAGCCCTGTCCCGTTTAGTCCGCCCCTCGAGAAATTCTATCTTCCTAATGAAGAGGACGTTGTGAAAGCCGTAAGGGAGATCATCTGATCCGAGATTAGCCGGAGGGACGTGTCATGGAAATTGGAAAAGACAAACTCATAGAAATGTTGAGAACGATGTTGACGATAAGGAATTTCGAGACTAAAACAGCAGAGCTGTTTGGAAAAGGACACATACCAGGTTTCGTTCATCTCTATGTTGGGGAGGAAGCCGTGGCCACTGGGGTGTGTGCCAATCTGAGACCGACGGACTATATAACGAGCACCCATCGGGGTCATGGCCACTGCATTGCCAAAGGGAGCGATCTTGGGAAAATGATGGCTGAGCTCCATGGTAAGAGTGACGGATATTGCAAGGGAAAGGGTGGATCAATGCACATCGCCGACATAGACCTCGGGATCCTGGGGGCCAACGGGCTGGTTGGTGGAGGCATACCCATAGCAGTCGGAGCGGCCCTCTCGATTCAGTATCGCGGTAGTGATCAGGTCGCTGTCTGTTTCTTTGGAGACGGAGCCGCCAATCAAACGACGTTTCACGAGAATATCAATCTTGCAGCGGTTTGGAATTTGCCTGTGGTCTTCGTCTGTGAGAATAACTTCTACGGCATATCACTGAGTCCAGAGAAACACTTTAGAATTCAGGATGTCTCGGTTCGAGCTTCAGGGTACGGTATACCCGGGATAACAGTCGATGGAAATGACGTCGTCGCGGTCTACGAATCTGCCTATGAGGCCATAAAGAGAGCAAGGGAAGGGACAGGGCCTACCCTTATCGAGTATAAGACTTACCGTATGAGGGGACACTTTGAAGGGGACCATAGGAGATATCAGCCGAAGGATGAAATCGAAGCGTGGAAAAAGAAGGATCCCATTGCCAGATTTATCAAGAATCTGACGGGTGATGGCATAATCACCTCAGAAGAGATTGCAAGAATTGATCGAGAGACCAAATCTGACATTGAGGCGGCTGTAAAGTTCGCCGAAGAAAGCCCGTTTCCAGAACCCTCAGATACGCTTGAAGATGTATTCTGTGAAACATGAATGTGAATGTTAAAGAAAGCCGAAGAAAGGGTAAGGTGGAAAATATTGGCTAAGGTTGGCATCCTCCCGAACCCACTGTCGGGAAAGGATATCAGGCGGTTAGTGGCTTGTGGAACGGTTTCGAGCAACCACCATAAGGTAAACATCGTCCTGCGGTTACTGTTGGGACTGAACACGGCTGGAGTGAAACAGGTCGTGATGCTACCAGATATCTACGGCATAGGACAGGAGGCCAGGGAGAAATTCTTCCATGCAACGAAATCCCGCATGGAAGTGTTGTTTCTGGACATGATACTGGAGAATAGCGAGGAAGACTCTTACAAGGCATCCCTTCTGATGAAAAGCCTTGATGTCGGGTGCATCGTCACCGTGGGTGGGGATGGTACGAATCGCATGGTTGCCAAAGCGTCTGACGGGATTCCCATCCTCCCCATATCCACTGGGACCAACAATGTATTTCCTTTCACAGTTGAAGGTACGGTGGCAGGCCTGGCGGCAGGGTTGGTCGCGAAAGGCATGCTGGATCCAGGTAAAACCATCTCGCAAAGGAAAAGATTGGATGTCCTCCGAGATGATAAGGTGATCGATATCGCGCTTGTAGACGCCGTGGTCACAACGGCCGGTGACATAGGATCAAAGGCGGTCTGGGAGATCGGCGAGATAAAGCAGATTGTCCAAACGTGTGGCTCTCTAAGCCATATCGGGCTATCTTCTATTGGGGGATGCGTTCATCACATAGACTGCTCGGATAGGTATGGTTTGAGTGTGGAGATCGGAAACGGTGGGATCACTGTCGTGGCTCCCATTGCGCCTGGCCTCATCAAGGAAGTCGGCCTCAAATCTATCGATATCATCGCGATCGGTGATGCGGTTCCCGTCCGGTACGTTCCCTCCATTGTCGCCCTGGATGGGGAAAGACAGTTGAAAGTCTTGCCTGGTAATCAAATTGCCATACGGTTGAGCGATGCCGGACCGAAGGTGGTTGAGGTATTTGAGGTCCTAAAGCTTGCGACTGAGAATGGCATTTTTGCCACCATGAAGAACCGCAGGAGTAGGGCCGCCCTCAGCCGCAACCAGTGCCGAATATCGAAATCGACTCGGCGACTCGATTGAGGAGCTCGAGTGAGCCTCAGCCGAACTCCTCGCCGAAGTCTGAGCCTTCGACCCGAGCTCAGGTCGAGGGGCTCGTCGCAGGCCGAGATCCGAAACAAATTCGAACGACCAAATCCCGAAATTGGAATCAATTTCAATACCACTCGTTTTGGTCATTGATAAATTTGAATTTGTTTCGAAATTCGGATTTCGTATTTTTGACTTCTTCGCCAAATGCAAGGAAGTCTTGTGCTAAGAAACTGAACCCCCCTTTGTTGGCAGCGGCCTTGTCTGTTTTGAAGGCTCTTACTCTGCGACGGCCTCAAACGATAATTCGTACTTGTCACTGCGATACAGGGACTCCTCACATTCAATTGCCCGCCCAGCCCTTAAGTAGGTTATGCCTTTGATAAGGTAGACTACGGCACCGTCTTCAACCCCCAGCAAAAATGCAGATTCCCCGAGACTTTTGCAATTCCAACGGTAGTCGATGAGAGGTTGTACTGCTCGCCCAGTTCGCGCTCGGAGGGAATCCGATCGCCCTCCCTGAGTGTTCCATTCAGGATATCCTTTTCGATTTCTTCTCTTAACTGATAGTAAAGGGGAAGCCTTGATTCAAAATTGATAGTCATTGATTTCTCCTGCACGCGGTACTTTTCAGTTTCTGGACTCTTCCAGGGATATTATCCCTTCCAGTTGTTATCTCTGACCAGAAGAGCACCGGGTAGCGAAGGCGCAACCAAATCCGAAACTCGAAATCGACTCGGCGACTCGATTGAGGAGCTCGAGTGAGCCTCAGCCGAACTCCTCGCCGAAGTCTGAGCCTTCGACCCGAGCTCAGGTCGAGGGGCTCGTCGCAGGCCGAAGCGCGAAACACATTCGAATGTTCCAAATCCAAAAAACCAAGAAGGTTGCTCGTAGCGTGGGCTCAAGCCGACCACGCATGAAATTCTTGATAGAATCTCGAGAAATTGAATGTTTATGGTGCGGAGATATATGATCCCAGCACCAGATTTGTTCAATAGATGGACTTCGGTGAAGGATTCCCATCGTCTTTGAAGCTAGACATTAGACCGTTCTGTTCAGTGTTGTGGAATGAGTAACCTTCGGTCCCCGTGCATGAAGATGTCACCTTGACATGAATGTACCATTATAATATTACATCCTTTACTCCACAACAGACATTTCTGCTGGAGTTTTCTGACTTCCTGGTGAACTCAGTTGTCCCTGAGCGACTCGCGGGAGAAGTTAGGCTAATAAGTTCTGGCGTTCTGAGGCTGTATTTGTGGCTTCAGAGTGCACGCAATTTACGAGTACAGGGCTAAAGGCGAAAGGTTAAAGGATAATCGATTTGGAGTCTTTGGTCTTGTTTCCTTGTTCCTTTGTCCTTTCACCTTTGTCCTTTTTTGATTAGCCTCCGAACCCCGAGAGGGTCGCTTCGGGAGCGTCGGAGTGGAAGGGACAATGGAGTTCACAAGATAAAATTGAAATACTTCTCATATTCAAAGCGTTGTGATTACTCATCACGCGAAAATCAGGAAACTCCACATATTTGTGTTTGCTTCACGGAAGTCCATATGAAAACGGATTCTTTGGATACTTCAGGTTACCTTCCATGGGTATTTGAGGTTAATTGATAGAATCTCGCTCATGCAAAGTGTATCCATCATCATAAGGGAGGCGCAATTATGACAAATGAGGAATATCGATTTGACCTAGTCGTTGTCGGAAGCGGACCGGGTGGATATAGCGCTGCAATTCGTGGGGCCCAAAAGAAACTCCGGGTGGCGATTATTGAAAAGGACAAACCGGGGGGAACTTGTCTCAACCGGGGATGTATCCCGACGAAGGCTCTCCTTTATGATACGACCCTCATTTCAAAGGTCCAGAGGATGCCCTATGTGAAGAATACGATTAAATACTCTTTTCAAGACGTGATGGCGCGGAAAAATGAAGTGGTAACAAATTCCGTGAAAGGGTTTGAGGCCTTGCTCTTTAATCTAGGAGTACAACTGAGAAGAGGGGATGCTTCCCTTGCGACACCAAGGAGTGTTCGGGTGAGAGGATCTGACGGGAGTACGACGACGCTCGAAGGGAACAACATCGTGCTTGCCACGGGGACTGCTGTGCGATATCCTTCGGCGCTGAAAGTTGATGGAGAAAAAATCATCGGAACTGCCGAGGCCCTAGATCTGAAGGAGCTGCCCAAGCGTCTGGCCGTCGTGGGTGGGGATCATCAGGGGGTAGAATTTGCCACGATCTTTCAATGTTTGGGGTCTGACGTCGTTCTAATAGAAAAGGAAAGGAGACTCCTTGCCACCGAGGACCACGAGATGTCCTCTCGATTGAAACAGATCCTGGCTGGCAGAATGAAAATAATGACGAGGGCGGAGGTGGTAAAAGCAGAGGAAAAGAGCCGGGACTTGGTGCTTACGATAGAAACCAAGAAAGGAGTTGAGGAACTAGCCGTTGATAAGACCATTGTCGTTGGAGAGAGGATCGGGCATGTGGATGGGTTAGGGTTAGAACGTATGGGCCTGTCGCTCAATGGCGGATTTGTGAAGGTTGGCCCAACCATGGAAACATCCGCAAAAAACATTTTTGCCGTGGGTGACTTGGTCGGAGGCGGCTTGTATGCTCACAAGGCTTTGGCCGAAGGGGTGGTCGCAGTGGATACTATCCTCGGCAGCGATAACAGACGTGAGAATATATTCCCTCGGGTCATCTTCACCGACCCGGAGATAGGAGCTGTCGGACTCACGGAACGAGAGGCAGAGGAGAAGGAGGGATCGGAAGGTATCCTGGTTGGCAAGTTTCCCATGGAGGCTTCGGGCAGAGCCATGACTCTGGCCGAACCAAAGGGAAGCGTCAAAATCATTGCCGGGAAAAAATACGGCGAAATCCTGGGAGTCCATATTTTTGGACCTCAGGCTACGGAGGTGATTGCTCTCGCCTGCCTCGCCATAAAAAATGAACTGAGTATCCATGAACTTAGGGAATCGCTTTTCGCTCACCCAACCCTTTCAGAGACATTTCACGAAGCGGTGCTAAGCATTTGGGGAGAGGCGATCCATTTCTATGCCGAGCCGTAGGAGGTTGGAGGGCCTCCTTGGATCGGAGCCTTGAAGAAATCCGATGACGCCAGCGGCAGTAGAACAGAATGTGGAAAGACCGAACATTCCAGAGCCGTAAAAAGAGACCTGTGGCAATCCCCAAAAAAATGAGATGGAAAGGACAGGAAGGAAATGGCCAGGAGGGTCGTGATCATCGGCGGAGGGCCGAGTGGTTGCGTTTTTGCCATACGGGCCGCCCAGCTAGGTGTGCACATCGGACCGTAAAGCGCTGATCGGCATGAGGCCAATGACATGGGTCGGCCGCGCAGTCGAGAAGGGCGAAACGCAGGGCTTCATGAAAATTCTGGTTGACGCCGAGACCAAGGAGATCCTGGGCTCGGCAATCCTAGGCGCGGGGGGCGACGAGGTTATCCACGCTATGCTAGACATCATGGTCGCCAGAGCTCCCTATACAGTCATACAGCGGGCCATGCATATTCACCCCACCGTCTCGGAGTTGATCCCCACAATGCTGGGCGATCTAAAACCACTCGAGAAGGGTGAGGTTAGCCCTTGATTTAGGTTTCGGCAACGGCCCGTCGCCTCAGAATATCGAAATACAAGAGGATCCGATTGACGTAGCGAACGGGCTCGACTCCCCGACAATAGCCTTTTTTATTGATTTTCAGGTAATCTTCGTAGCAGAGCAAGGGCAGCGTCTGTTCAAGAGAAGACCACCTGTCAGGCTCGAGGCCCCTTTCCCGGGCAATCGTCTGGGCGTTTGAGACGTGTCTGGGCCCAACATTGTAGCTGGCCAGTGTTATGAGCATCCTATCCAGGCCCTGTGCCTCATCGTACCGTTGGTATAGATTATTCAAATATTTGACCCCGCCCATAATACTCTGTTCTGGATCGAGCCGATCGGTGACCCCCACCTCTTTGGCAGTCAGCGTTGTCAGCTGCATCAATCCTCGTACTCCGCGCCCACTCGTCGCTTCGGGATCGAAGTGGGATTCTTGATAGATAACTGCGGCGATCAATCTCCAATCGAAGCCGTATTCTCGGGCGGCCGCCTTAATGGTGCGTTCAAATCTGGGAAGCCTCGATTTGATCCTTTCGTGGAATTTTTTCACATCAAATCTGTCAAAGGATTCAGTGTTTCCATAGTAGAACTTGTAAATCTGGTCAAACGTGCCATCCACTCTAATTCTCTCGAAGAACTGATTTATGGCCGAAAGAAGAGTTCTCTCGCCTCTTTTTACGGCCCAGGCCAACGACCTTGGCTCTCCAATAGGGATCCCGACCTCGACATCAGGATAATAACGGCGGTTCAAGAGAGCAACGTTGGAATCGGCAATGGTCAGTTCGATTCTTCCCTTGGCAACCCACCTAATCAGCTCCTCTGTTGTGACGTCGTCATGAAGTCTCACAGTGATATCAAGGCCTCCTTGTTGTAACTCGTCCAGGCGTTCCTCGTAGGGAGTGCCTTTCCTCACATGGATCGTCTTCGTCCTAAGATCCTTTGATCTCTTAATGGCGCGGTTGTCCTTGTGGAAAACGATCCGCTGTTGAATTGACAAATACCGCCTAGAGAATTCGACCCGCCCTTTCCGCGATGGAGTCATCCCTATACCCGCCGCAACAAAGTCTCCTCTTCCCTCATTGAGAGCCTCGATGAGGCCCTGGTGTTCAGAGATCTCCACCTTCAGATCCACACCCAAATAATCGGCAAAAGTCTTGGCAAGGTCATATTCAAACCCCATGGCCTCACCGCGGTAGATATAGAAACCGTGAGGATTCTTCGTCGTGATTACGGTTATCTCTCCCCTCTCCAGTATTCTGCTCAGGCTGTCCCCTTGCCTATTCGCGACACAAATGGGACCGCGGAGGGAGTCTCCCGTTCTCCCAGGCCTCTCACCCCTCTCTCTACCAGGCGAGCTGGACAGGTTAAGAAGAGACACCATTAGTGGAAGGAGCACGATGTATTTCCAAACTGAACTGCCCATAACCCCGTCACCAATTCTGCGAGATCTTCTGTTTATCAATTATACACTGCCCTGGCATTAAAATCCCTCTTTCTGGGGGACGTGGCCATCTGATGAGGGAAAAGAGACCCTGAACCATCCACAGAAGATGTGCCTACTGGCCTTGACATCAAAAAAATGGAGATGTTAAGCTTTTTTGCAAGTCCTTGACATACAGATTGATGCGTCACGAAGAGGAGGTGATTGGTGGTGGCGACGGAAATGTACAAGTGCACGAGTTGCGGAAAAGTGGCCGCAGACGAAGGGCACCTCTGTGCCCCCAAGGAAGTAAAGAGAGCTTATACCTGTGAGTATTGTGGGGTTAGCGCAACGAATCCACGACATATCTGCAAACCGAAGTTAGCAAAACTCAAATACAGCTGCGAGACCTGTGGACGGGTTGCCCCGGAGGAGAAATTTCTGTGTAACCCGAAGGAGATAGCCTAGCCCCGATTTTTTCTCAGGCCTCGGCGTCGGACAATAACGGGAAGGCAGCCCTAACGAATGATTACCCGGAATGGCTGACTATCATCTCGAACTCCGAAGACGTCGAGACCTCTGCATTTGGCTGGAGACAACTGATCTCAGCGATCCGCCCTTGGCCGCCTGAACTGGGCGGCTTTTTTGTTTTGCAAAACCCTGTCACGGATAAGATTGACCCAAAACAGGGTTATATGGTAGGAAACGTCGACCCATGAGAATGAGAGCGATAGCCATTGTCGATTATGGGAACTAAACTGTCGATCGAGCTAACTTTGCACGGTGACTCACCGACACGACTGTGAATTATGGAGTGAACAATGATTCTTGACGGGATGAACGCTTCAGAACTCAGGAAATACGTGGACTTCTTGCTCTGGCATTACAAGGTCGTGGACGCCTTCTGGTTTATCTACGTTGACCAGGAATTCGACCAACCCACAGCCGAGAAGATCAACGAGATGGTGTGGACCAAGGTCGGTGGAATGGCCGCCAAGGATTTGGTCCGTCGATTCAAAATCGAGGAAAAGGGCCTCACAGGTTTTGTCAAAGCACTGAGATACTTCCCCTGGTGTATTCTCGTGGGATACCAGATCAAGGAGAAGGAGGATGAGGTGATCCTCACCGTGCCAAGCTGCCCTGTCCAGGAGGCACGCCTCAAGAGAGGACTCGGGGAGTATGTTTGCAAGGAGATGCATCGAGGGGAATTCGCAAATTTTGCCAAAGAGGTGGATAATCGGATCCACGTCGAATGCCTCTTTGCGCCGCCCGACCCCCATCCCGACGACCTCTTCTGCAAATGGAGATTTACCATGGACCGAACAGATTGAGTCTACTCCCAATCCATCTGCACAGTCGAGAACAGACCCAGGACGTTCCCCCTTCTATAATCGATCCACCTCAACTCTCTTGACTTCCACAAAGTACCGCCTATTCTTGTCTTGAGAACATCCGGAGGTAGCCCAGGCGTGCTGATCGATATACGGTCTCAGTCCTCGGGTTCGCCTCCACCTCCGTAAAGATCGCTGTGGGAATCCCCCGCTGATGAGGGAGATCGACGATAGGGAACACCACACCGGCGTCCATGACCCCTGGGTCAGTGACGATCAGGGCTTTCTTGCCATGGACCATGACAGCCGCCTCTGCGACTCCTCTAGACACGCCTACGGCCGTATCCTGTTCTGGTATGAAAAAGGAAAAGCCGTCGAGCCACGAATTCTCCACCCATCCCGGGGCTGAACATCCTACTCAGGCCTGATCCACCCCGACATACCCGACTTACGAAACCTTATCTCCTTTACCGCCGATCTGCTGAGATTTGCAAACCCAATCTGCCGCGTCTCGATCAGATCGGGCAGGGCCACGGGGAGCGGAATGGCCGCACATAGGAACAGGGGCGATGTGCCTTCCGAATCATATGGTTATGATAATCTCCGGGGCTTCTGCAGGCCTTCGCGTGGCTATCAGGTAAGAGTCGGTGTCCCTGATCATTGACGGAGACAATACGGGTATGATAGACAGGGTGTCAGAAAAGGTCTTCTAATCAGGGGGGCTGAAAAATGGAGTTTCTTCTTGTCATTTCTTCTTATCTATTGGGCTCAATCCCTACAGGACTCCTCCTGACAAAAGCATTCTCCAAAGAAGACCCTCGACAGATTGGAAGCAAGAACATCGGTGCGACAAACATCTATCGGGCTGCCGGCAAAACCCTGGCGCTCCTGACACTCGCTGGCGATGCGCTGAAAGGACTCGTCCCCGTTTCCCTGGCGAAATACTGGGATCTCTCTGACCCGTGGATAGGCCTCGCCGCCATGGCCGCTTTTCTTGGACACCTATACCCTATTTTTCTCGGTTTCAAGGGGGGCAAAGGGGTAGCGACTGCCCTGGGAATCTTTCTCGCTATAAGCCCATTGGCCGTTGTCATCGATTTCTTTCTCTTTGCAGGCGTTCTCTCTGTCTGGCGAATCGTCTCGTTGGGCTCTCTTTCTGCAGCATCATTTATGCCCATTCTCCTGTGGATGGTTACAGGGTCTCTCCCTTACGTCGTCGTGAGTATATGTATCGGCGTCCTGATTTTCTATCGGCACCGGGCCAACATTCAGAGACTCCTTGCGGGGCAGGAAAACAGAATAGAGCTTCGCCTTCGCAAGGGCATTTAGTCTCAACGCCTTATCGAAACGAAATCTCCTCGCCATGTCCATTCATCTAATCATTGACGGTTATAATCTCATTCGGAGGTCTCCGTCCCTAAACACGATAGATAAGCAGAATCTCGAGGCGGGAAGAGAAGAATTGATTCAACGGCTTTCTCTGTACAAGCGGGCCAAATCCTTTCCGATCACCGTTGTCTTTGATGGCGTGGACCGGGACGATCTACCGGGCCCCAGAAAAAGCCAGAAAGGGATTCACGTGATTTTTTCTAGGATGGGCGAGACGGCTGATGACGTCATCATTCGTATGGCCACAGAGATCGGACAAGGGGCCATGGTGGTGACTTCGGACAGGCAGATCCAGCTCGAAGTGGAGCGCCATGACGCGACGGTTATTGACTCAGAGGATTTCGAGCGCAAGATGAATCTGGTCGCTTCGATAGATCAAAAGGGGATCGGTCCCGACGACTTGGACGAGCAGCTCGACGCACAGGGCACTCAAAAAAAAGGGCCACCCAGAAGGCTCTCCAGGAAGCTCAGAAGGGCTAGGCAACGGATCGAAAAACTCTAACTCCTCACATCGTCATAACCGATCAAGCCATTCCGCGTATTTCTTTTCCCGACCTCTCACAACATCGAAGAAGAGTGCCTGAAGCTTGCGGGTGATGGGGCCCGGAGCGCCAGCCCCGATCGCTCGATCGTCCACTTCCCGGATGGGTGTGACCTCGGCTGCTGTGCCGGTGAAAAAGACCTCATCGGCCGAGTAGAGTTCATCCCGGGTGAACTTCTCTTCTCTGACCTCAATCCCGAGGTCCTCGGCAATGGAGATGACAGAATGCCGGGTTATCCCCTCTAGGATTGATGTCAGGGGGGTAGTCTTGAGCCGCCCTTTTCGAACGAGAAAAAGATTCTCCCCGCTTCCCTCAGATACGTATCCTTCCGTATCTAACATGACCGCCTCATCGTAGCCCCCCTTGACGGCCTCAACTTTGGCAAAGACGGAATTAACATAGTTACCGCAGATCTTGGCCTTTGTCATCATAACATTGACATGGTGCCGAGTATATGAAGAGGTTTTTACGCGGATTCCTCTCTTCAGAGCCTCCTCCCCGAGATAGGCACCCCAGGGCCATGTGATGATACTGACCCGGATGGGGTTGTCACCTGGATGAACCCCCATAACTCCTTCGCCTATGAATACGATGGGTCGAATGTATCCTTCTGCCAGACCATTCGCTTTCAGAGTCTCCCTACATGCTTCGAAAATCTTCTCCTTTGAAAAGGGAATGGATATTCCTGCAATCAGGGCAGAATGAAAAAGCCGTTCGATGTGATCCCCTAATCGGAAAACAGCTGAAGAACCGTCGTGGCAACGATAACAACGAATACCCTCAAACACCCCCAAACCGTAATGAAAGGTGTGGGTGAGAACGTGGACTCTCGCCTCGTCCCAGTCGATGAGTTCACCATCCATCCATATCTTTTCCATCTTCTCAACCATGGGATTCCCTCCCCGGCCCCGATCGCTCGGGGCTGCGATAGGTTTACCGCCCTCACATCCTGATCGTCCTCATTTTAGATCCCAGCCTATCCTTTTTGAGGATAAGGCGGTGCGGCAGATAGCACAGCCTCGGTAAGCCAGCCAGCCCCGCACAGGCACACGTCTCGACCCTATCCGACCCGGATCACCCTATATGCCTCTGACACCTTTGAATCTCCTTCTCGGATACCTCCCGATCCGCCGAATCAATAGAAAAATCATAACGAAGAGGATCACGGTGCCACAGGCTGAGATACCGACAGAGACCGCAAAGCCCTGATAGAAACGGTCATCCTTGAGAAAGTGATCCATAACGAAATAAATTCCATTGAAGATCCCCAGAACCGTGGCAGCAGATATTCCGATGGTAACGAGAAACCAAATCGCCACGCTCTTTAGATAAACGGGCCAGCGCCGATACGGTTCTTGCCTCCTCACGACTCTTCCCTCGGAGTGATCGATATGTGCGGACCGCCCTGTCTGAGACACTCCAATTTAATACCGCCCCTCTGAAAAATCAATACCCGCCCGTGGCCGTGATCCCGTGTCTTCCATACCGCACAGGCTACGGGAACTTTCACAGAGGATCCATCTTGATCAAAAATGTCATTCCCTTTCTGGTTACAGTTGGGGTAATATCTATGGCGGTAGCCTTTCCAGGGAATCGGAGAATCTAACAGCGATACCGCTCTGGCTACAACCCTCGGTAAACCTGGATCCTGTAACGCCGGCGTTGAGGTTCTCGGGGATCAGAGGGGAGGGACCGGCACTTGTCCTGACCATATCTCCTCCTGACGGCCCAGCCAAACCCCCCAAGAACTGAATCAGAAATCTGTCCTTTGCCGGTTTCTAGGGGCAGGCAAGGGCGTTTCCAGCAGGAGAGAAGAGGAGGATGAAAGGGTTGTCAAGAAGTGGCTTTCAGAGGGGGAAAAACAACTCAACACCAGACATCCTTATCACCAATGGACAAATCCTCAATGTCTACACCGGTGAGATTCTTTCGGGCGACGTCGTCGTCAATGGCCCATTGATTCGCTACGTTGGCCCCGCGACAACTGAATTCAAGAAACCGAAAAAAACTATTGACGCAAGCGGGGCCTACGTGATTCCAGGCTTTTTCGATCCCCATGCTCACACGGAGATTCTCTTCAACCCAGCTTCCTTCTCCAACCAGGTCGTCTTAACCGGAACGACCTCGGTATTCTCTGATTCCCACGATCTGGCCGCGTCCCTCGGTCCTTCTGGTTTCAGGAGGATCTTGAAGGATTCGGAGAAATACCCCGTCAAGTTTTTTTCAGGAGTTCCTGCCACCTCGCCTCCCATCTCGGGGATCGAGGGGGACGAATTCTACAAACTGGCGCACTTCACGGACCTCATTCAGCACCCATCGGTGCTCGGTGTGAGTGAGATCACCTCCTGGGTTCGAATACTCGAAGGCCATCAGGACGTGATGGCCAAAATCGAGGTAGCGAGAAAGCTTGGAAAAAGGGTTGAAGGCCACACCCTGGGCGCATCTTACGACAAACTCAACCGGCTGGTGTATGAGGGAATCACCTCCTGCCATGAGGGCCTGACGTGGGAGGACGTCTTGTATCGCCTCCGATTGGGTCTTTTCGTGATGTTGAGACATGGTTCTATTCGGAGCGATCTCAAAGACCTTTCCTTGGTTTTCAAGGAGACACCCGGTCTCAGCCTGAACCGAATCATGCTCACCCCCGACACCCTCTTTGCAACCGACATCATGGCAAAGGGGTACATGGACTTCCTGGTTCGAGAGGCGGTCAGTTACGGAATCGATCCCATTGCAGCGATTAGAATGGTCACCCTGAATCCTGCCGGCTACTTCAGCCTCGACCATCTCTTGGGAGGAATCGCCCCAGGCAGATTCGCTGATCTTCTGCTTGTTAAGGATCTCGCCAACCCCACACCCCATCTGGTTATCGAAAGGGGCCGCATAGCTGCGAGAGATGGAACACTTGTCGTTTCCCCGGCGCCCTCCCCGACGCTAGGGATGGAGGGAAGGCCCTTTCGAATAAAGTCTATCCCGGACGAGTGGTTAGAGATTCAAACGACAGAGAAGGGAAAGATGCGGATTCCTGCCATCCAAATCATGGACAAAACCGTCACCAGCCGGAAAGAGGTCGATCTCCCCGTCAAAAACGGTTCGATTCAGCCAGACCCAGATCGGGATATTCTCAGACTCTGCTTGATTCAAAGGGATGGTGAAAGAATCGGGAAGGGTTTCCTTTCGGGTTTTGGCCTCAATGGAGCCGCAGCCTCGAGTATTTGCCATGATATCCACAATCTTATCGTCATCGGAGATAATCTGAATGACATGCGGGTCGCTGCAGAGGAGGTCGTGCGGATGGGAGGTGGCATTGTCCTCGTCAAAGACGCACGGATCGCCAAAACCCTTTCCCTACCAATCGGTGGAATTATGTCTCCTTTGCCCATGGCTGATCTCGTTCGAGAACTAGAGGATCTAAGAGGGACTTTCAGAGAAATGGGAAGCCTTCTGGAAGATCCCCTCCTAACTATGACTTTCTTGGCTTTCACCTCGATTCTCGATCTCCGGATCACTGTTTCAGGGGTTTATAGTGTTAAAGAACGGAGGGTCGTTTTTTGACCCTCCTGGGTAAGAACTTCTTTGGCCCGATCTTTTATGACACGATCACACACCGGCAAAAGAGCGCAAACCAAGATCCTTTTGGCAGGGAGTCTTGGCGAATTGGACCGCTCTCGTCTCTCACGGAGCACGCGGAGCCGCGGAGAAAACCTGCTCTGGATTGGTGAGAAACCAATCCAGAGCAAAGAATTTGCCCCAATTTTTCCTCTCAAAAAATTGGGGCAACCACCTAATACACTATCTTTCTCACTCTGCGAACTCTGAGGGCTCGAGCGATCCCCTGCGGATAACCGCGGGAGAAAGCGGGCGAGAGGATAAGATATTCCAGAATAGGCGCGAGGTTTGAATTTGCAGTGGAGGCGAACTTCGAATTATCGAAAACGGTTCTTGAGCGGCGCAGATCGACTTTTTCAGAGACGTCGTCACGCGAAGAGAGAGGGAGATCATGATGAAGACAAGAATCACTGAACTACTCGGTATCGAGTATCCGATCATAGGTGGAACGATGATGCATCTCTCTGATGCCACGTGGGTGGCAGCCTTGGCCGAAGCGGGTACCCTAGGCATCCTCGCTTCGGCTATGTTCCCTGACAAAGAATCCTTTCGCCAGGAAGTCCGAAAAGCCAAGCAGATGACAAAAAAGCCCCTAGCCGTGAACTTGAACATGTTCCCGGCCATGCAACCAATCGACAATAATGAATACATCGATGTAATTCTCGATGAGGGCATTGGAATCGTTGAGACGTCAGGCCATAAGGCGCCGGAGGAGTATATGGACCGCCTCAAGAAGAATGGGGTGCGGATCATCCACAAATGTGTCGGGGTCCGCTATGCAAAGAAGGCGCAGAGCCTAGGCGTCGACGTAGTGACCGTTGTCGGGTATGAAAACGGTGGAGCGACAGGAATGCTCGACATTACCTCACTCTGCCTTATACCTCGGGTGGTGGACGCGCTGAGTATTCCGGTTGT
>JABAOF010003953.1_pt4 | contig 35723 bp, 44 predicted proteins | sample 7062171 | NCBI WGS metagenome assembly JABAOF01 (sample SAMN14538628, study PRJNA623070) | marine sediment metagenome | biome: marine biome [ENVO:00000428]; feature: marine pelagic biome [ENVO:01000023]; material: deep marine sediment [ENVO:00002113] | place: India: Gulf of Khambhat ...
TTCTTCTGCTTCTCTCTTTTCGATGGTTATGGCTCCTTGTGGGCATTCCCCTAAGCAGGCTCCTAAGCCATCGCAGTATTTGTCACTGACCAGTTTGGCTTTTCCATCAACTATTTTGAGGGCTCCTTCGACACAAGATGGGATACATAGTCCACAGCCCGTGCATTTTTCTTCATTGATCTTAACTATGCTTCGTTGAATCATTCATTCTCCGCCTTCTTCAATAATGCGTCAAGTACAGTGAGTTTGAAGCGTCTTTCTTCTTCTGTTCCTGAATACCTTTGCTAGTTAGACATTTTCCCTCTGTTGGGCAATATTTTTCGACGTGATGAGAGAAAATCTTGAATAGTTTTTCCATTGTTTCTTTGTTCAAAGAGTAGAACCTTTCCTTCTTTCTTCTTTCTGAAAAGACGAACCTGCATCTCTCCAGGGGTTTAAGGTTATGGGAAATCATGCTTTGTTCTTGATTTAGTGCCTCAGAAATCTCAGTTACGTTTCTTGGTCCATCGCGGAGAAGTTCCAGAATCGCTAACCTCGTCGGGTTTGCCAATGTTGAAAAGAATTGACGGCAAGTCTCGCTTAGGTTTTGTTTCAACTCAACCACCAAATAAATGAGATAATATTCATATGAAAACATATTCATGTTGTTCTTATAAGCCTTTTGTCTTAGAAGTCAAACCCGAAAAGTTGCAGGAAGACTTACCCAATTATCCGATGTTCTACGAAACGTACTTAAGACAACGCTCCAAATTATTTTTTATTGCATTTGTCGGGAGATAGAAACATGAAAAGAGTGTTAGTTTTCGTTGAAAACGGTTTTGAAGATCGAGAACTAATGTATCCATATTATCGCTTCCAAGAAGCAGGATACGAAGTAGATGTGGTGGGACCCAGAGCCAAAGTTACCTACAACGGGGAATATGGGCTCACTATTAAGTCCGATTTTTCGCCACAACACGTTAAGATTGACGACTATGCGGCAATAATTATCCCGGGAGGGCGCGCTCCAGACCGTATGAGAACAAACAAAGAGTTGGTCAATTTAGCGAAGGAGGCCACACAAAAGGGAAAAGTGATAGCCGCCATATGTCATGGACCCCAACTTCTCATAGAAGCAGGAGTGGTAAAAGGAAAAAAGGCTACCTGCTACGTCTCTGTATCCACCGACCTGAAAAACGCTGGTGGAATCTACTTGAATAAGTCCGTTGTAGTTGATGGAAATCTAGTGACATCCCGTTTCCCAGCCGATCTTCCGGACTTCTGTCGCGAAACCTTAAAACTTCTAGAAAAAAGAACAATGTCAGCCTAAATCCGTTTCTAGCCTCGATTTTCCTCGTAATAAGCAAGTCACCTACGTCTACATTTTTAGACTTAGGGGTTTTCCCAATTTGCTAAAAATGATACTTCGTCGTAATTTTATGGGGTTTGATGTCTACTTGATGGGGTAACTGGAAATTTTGATTTCACAACATTGGAAAAATCTAGGTTATTGGAGGCCATAAGCGCGCGCCGCTAAACGGGTTCTCAGATGGATTTACAAATCTACAAATATGGTTCGAATCTCAGCGGTGGCATTAACCTCAGTTTTCGTGTGAAAGCTGGATGAAGAGGTTGAGGTAGTCTTTGAGGTGTTTTGTTATCAAAAAGTTTCTCAAGACATGCTCTCTTCCTCTTTTCCCCATTTCTTTTGCTTCATTTGGGTTTTTGAGCAGGTAAAGCGTTTTTTCAGCGGCTTCCTCCACGGTGTTTACAAGAAATCCCGTAATGCCGTTGATTACTTGAAGGGGAATTCCGCCCACGTTGCCACCAACCACGGGCACTCTTTTCCATAAGGCTTCTGTGACGGTCATTCCAAATCCTTCGCGAATGGATTTTAGCAAAGCCACGTCTGTGGCTCTTTGGAAGGCATTGACCTCCAAGTTTCCAACACCCATAAGGTTGGTTAAAAGGTGAATGTCGTAGTCCTCTCCTGCATGTCGGGCTGTTCTCTCGTAGTAAACCCATCCTTCCGGATCATCAGGAGCCATGCTTGTTATCATTAGGAGCTGGGCTTTCGGCATCTTTTTTTTCACCTTTCTATAGGTGTCGATGACCCCTAAAGGATCCTTCCAAGGGTCAAATCTTGCAACCTGAGTTAGAATCGGTCTATTCGGATCCACGTCGTATTTTTCTAAGATTAATGATATCTTTTTCTCCGGTAAAGGCCTGTTTTTGTCGCTCAGGGGGTCTATGGAAGGTGTGATAATGGAAACATTCCTCTTTTCCAAAGGTTTCTTTACATAGCTTTTCAAGCTGAAAATAAAGGCGTCATAGTTAGCAAGGAGGGGCTCCAAGAAACTCCAGAATTGTTCGTTTGGTTGAGATATGTCGATGTGGCAACGCCAGATCCACTTGCCCTTCCTTTTTTCTTGATAGTTTATCATTGCCAAGGGCTGAGGATCATGTATCACGACATAATCATAGTCCAAGTTAAGCAGTTTACCGTTCAATTCATTCTGCTGAAGATAGATTTTCTTCGTCTCCTCATCCAAAGATCTTCTTTCTCCTTGAAGGGCGTTATGAAAAGTTTTAGTAACTTTAAAGAACTTGTCGTTGCCTTTGATGACTTTCCACTCTGCATTCAATCCAACGTCCTTCATTAATGGAACAAGTCTGTGTAAGATCTCTGATACTCCTCCACCAAAGGATGTGGAGTTTACATGAACCACTGATTTGTCGGCAATTTTTTCGGCTAACATTAGTATTTCGTTTATCTCTTCTTCTCCAACGATTTCGGTATAGTCTTTTAACGAAAGTTTACTTAGGGGAACTGTGTTCATCTGTATCTCCCCTAGGAAGAAATCTTGAGGGAAGAATAATAAACTTTTTAAAGAATATAACTAAGTAACCAAAAAAAAGCGCACGTTCGAGAATCGAATTCTACAACGATCATTACGTCATTTATATATACTTTGACTTACCTTGTTTATTACGTATGCGTGAGCATATATGTAGGTGGGAAAAATTTTATGAAAGAAAGCAAAGGCGTAGCACAAGTTGTGTGGATGGCGATAGTTGCGGTTCTAATCATAATAATCGTAGTGATGGCAGTAGTATTCTATCTACCGGCGCCCGCAGAAGAGGTCGAACTGACAGTTTTCAGCTTATGGAGCGGCGATGAAGAAGCGAATTTCAAGGACGCCCTAGCAGCATTCACGGATGACACGGGAATTCCCGTTAAACATGTGGGTTACGACACTTTGGAGCTCTTGATAACAGTGCCAACGCAGCTTCGAGCAGGAGTTGCTATTGCAGATGTGGTCATAGCTCCGTGGCCTTCTTGGATATTGAGCTTGGCAGGAGAAGATTATCTTACAAGCGTAACCGACATGATCGATACCACAAAGTTTCCAGAAACCTACCTTGATGTGGTGACAGCCGATAACGAGATTTGGGGTGCGCCCTTCAAAGTTTCTGGCAAACCCGGATTTTGGTACAGAAAGTCCTTCTTCACTGCTAATGGACTGACGGTGCCCACAACATACGCCGAGTTCGAGGATTTGTTAGCAGACATCTCGCAGATCTCTGGCGTCGATGCAGCTATTGCTAGCGGAAACGGTGTCGGATGGCCCCTCTCCGACACAACGGAAGCCTTCATAATCGGCCTAGGCGGATATCAGCTACAGTTGGATTTGATATTTGGCGACGTTCAATTTACTAGTACCGCAGTTAAGGATGTTTTCGAAGAGTTAGCGTCTCTGTTGCAGGCTGGTTACTTCAGTGTTCCAGACGATTTCGACGCTCAGGTGGCTAGGGTCTGGGATGGAACATACGGCATATACTTCCAAGGCAGTTTCATAACAGCCTTCGAACCCTTTGCGTCCAACCTAAATGATGTGGGCTTCTTCCCCTTCCCTCAAACTGATGGTGCAACTGGCGCCGTTGACTACGCAATCATGCCAGCGTTCACTGAGCACCCAGACGAAGCACAGCAGCTCATGGAATTCTTAGCAGGTGCAGAGGCCCAAGAGATCATGGTTGGTCTCGGCGGTTTTGCCGCAGCTCACACCGACGTTCCTGACTCGGCTTACAGCTCAATAGACCTAGAAGTGCTAGAGTTCTTGAGAACGGTAACCGTTGTTCCAGACCTCGATGACGCTGTAGGTGGTGCTTTCCAGACTACCTTCTGGGATGCGCTCAAAGCTCTTTGGGTTGCACCGACGATAGACTTAGACACGGTACTTCAGACCATACAAGACGAGTGGTCAGCGCCTCCCTTCTAGGTAAAGGGAGAAGCAACGATAATGAGTCGCCACCAAATCAAAATCCCCCTTTTTTTCCTCGCTCCTGCTCTTCTTCTGCTAACGCTTTTCGTTCTGTTTCCCGTAGTGAACACAATTTACATAAGTCTCTTAGATCAAGAAGGCAAATTCGTTGGCTTTGGCAACTACGCGGAAGTATTTAGCAGATGGGACTTCTGGAACCCTCAGAATCTTATTGAGGGAAAACCCCCTCCATATGGGGCTTTGATCCACAACGGCATATGGATATTACTTCATCTCCCGTTGTCCATCTTCTTCGGCCTCTTTCTTGCTGTCCTTCTTAGGGAAGTTAAGGGAGGCGCAATAATCAAATCAACAGTCTTTCTGGGGATGGTTATCCCGATGATAGTGGGCGGCATTCTGCTACGGTTTATCTACGACGAGAGAGCTGGGATATTGAATGGTCTCCTCAGGTTCGCGGGATTAGGGAACTTAGCCAGAACGTGGACCGCCTTCCCTCAGACCATCCTCTTGGCTCTTATCCTTGGAAGCGTTTGGATTTGGACCGGGTTCAGTATGATAGTCTACTCTGCCGGATTGGAGGGGATCCCCGTGGAGCTTTTTGAAGCCGCTAGAATAGATGGGGCGTCCCGTTGGCGAACCTTCTGGCGCCTTACTTTTCCTATGCTGAAACCTGCCACAATAGTCATCGTTACAATGACACTTCTTTGGGAACTCAAGATCTTCGACATAGTTTGGGTCATACAACAGGGTGGCCCAGGCGGAGCCAGCAATGTCATGGCATTGGACATGTTCCTCGATGCCTTCTTCACAATTCCCCCCAGTTTCGGCACGGCCTCGGCCATAGCAACCATGTTAACTATTATGACATTCGGATTTGCAGCCTACATGGTCAATAGGATGGTGAAAAGTTGAGTCGACTAAACATTGTTGCTAGGCTGAGAGAAGCAAAGAAGTTCACGATCTTGACCCATATCATTGCATGGGTAGTTTCACTTGTCTGGATAATTCCATTTTTTGGAGTCTTCATGGCGTCGATAAGACCCTTACCGGAGATTTTGAACGGCTGGTGGAATTTCGAGGTTTTCAATCCAACGCTTGGAGGTTTCTTCGGGGCTTGGAACCATCCGACCGCTCCCCTAAGCAGAGCGCTCTTGAATTCGCTTATAGTGACCATTCCCTCAACCGTCATACCCATCTTTGTTGCGGCCCTAGGGGCATATTCTTTTGCGAGATTTAGGTTTCCCACTAGAGACCTACTCTTTCTCACGATCGTTCTTCTCCAAACAATTCCTCAACAGATGGTCATTATACCTATCTTCAACATAATGATAAACATAGGTCTATGGAACAATTACATAGGTTTGATTCTTGTGCATTCAGCCTTCGCCCTTCCATGGCAAATCTTTTTCCTCAGGAACTTTTTCTCAGTCCTTCCCGTGGAGGTAGAGGAAGCCGCCATGATAGACGGCGCCTCATACCTTAAAATCTTCTATAAGATAGTCTTACCGTTGACTCTGCCAGCCCTCGCTTCCCTAACAGCTCTCCAATTCGTTTGGGTGTGGAACGACTTCTTCTTCGCCACGGTTCTGATCAGCTCCCCCGAGTTGAAGCTAGCTACCCAAGCTATCCCGGTCATAAAAGGAAGACTCTTTATCGACTGGACCGTCCTGTCCGCTGCCTCGATAATAGTAATGATCATACCAATCGCAATTTATGTGGTTTTGCAGCGATATTATGTTAGAGGCATCGTCGCAGGGGCGGTCAAGGGCTAGAGCTTTACACCAACGTGGTGCCTGTCTTTTTATCGAAGATGTGTATCTTCTCTGCTGGAAATTCTATCCAAAGCTCGTCTCCCAACTCCGCCTTAAAGTCAGGACTTACTACTGCTTTAACTAGGTAGTCTCCAACTTTGAGGTCGAGTATTGTCACGTCTCCAAGGGGTTCTATCATATCGAGCACGACTTTGACCAACCCCTTCTTCCTCTTTGCTTCTTTATTAACGAGGACATCTTGAGGTCTCACACCTAGTACACACGCATCGGCGGTACACTTCGTTACTGCCTCCGCTAAATGCTCAGGTAGAGTATACTTGAACTCTCCGGTGTTCAAAGTGCAAGGAACTCCTTCCATCAGGGTGCAATCGAAGAAGTTAGTAGGTGGGCTACCTATGAAACCGGCGACAAACATATTAGATGGATTGAAGTAAATCGCATCAGGCGTACCCGTCTGTTGAAGAACACCTTCATTCAAAATAGCAATCTTGTCCCCCATTGTCATAGCCTCAACTTGATCATGAGTGACATAAATCGTCGTAACCCCGAGTTCTCTCTGAAGCTTCTTAAGCTCAGCTCTCATGTAAACCCTCAATTTAGCGTCTAAGTTACTCAGAGGTTCATCCATGAGGAAAACATGTGGGTCCCTAACCATAGCTCTGCCCAAAGCCACTCTCTGTCGTTGGCCTCCGCTGAGTTGCTTCGGCTTTCTGTCAAGAAGCGCCTCTATCTTCAGCAATTCTGCAACTTGCTTGACCTTTTTCTTTATCGCATCCTTTGGAATCTTCATGTTCTCCAAGGGAAAAGCCATGTTATTGAAGACCGTCATGTGGGGATAAAGGGCGTAGCTCTGAAAAACCATGGCTACGTCTCTCTCCTTGGGGTCCAAATCGTTTACAAGTCTGTCCCCGATGTAGATTTCTCCCTTCTCAGGAGTTTCTAAACCAGCGATGCATCGAAGAGCCGTTGTCTTTCCACAGCCTGATGGCCCCAACAAAACAAGGAATTCTTTGTCTTTCCCTTCTAGACTTAGTGAATTAACTGCCACAACGTCCCCAAAACGTTTGGTTACTTCCTTCAGGAGAACTCTCGCCAAAGTAACCAACCAAGAGATATTTTTCTAAGAAGCCTATGCGACAACCTTCTTAAAAATAATGTGATGAAGCAAATTGGTTTTGAATACTTCTGAGACACCCAAGTTACGTGCGAAAGTAATGCACATGAACCCTTCACACTAAAATGAGGCACGGGTTTTCAACTACTATTACATCATGTATGCTATCAACCACCAAGTAAACGAAGATGATACGCGCGCGAAAGAGAAATACAGAAAAACAAGTTTTTATCTTGACACCTTTACCACGATTTCTTTCCAATCTTCCTTTATTCCGTGTAAGGAAGTCACCGCCCCCACGAGAGCCCCACTCAATATTTTTACAACAAACACATTCAGAACGATTTCCTCACCGTCAACATCGAGCTTGACATCCAACAACATCACCCCTAAAAAATGTTTCATTACAGACGTAAAGGTTTTCTGCAAAATTTTCATGCATTGGTTAAAAAAGAAAAAATGAATGGTTACAGTTCACCCACTCGCTTCTTTGGTTCAGCCAGAAGAAACAGAACTACAAAGAATGTAGGTATGAGCAACCCAATTGCGACGTAAAAAGGCAACTGAGGAATGAAGTTAACATAGAAATAGTTACCCAACAACATAGCGATGCCTTGAGCGATATAGCCCATGAAGTTGACAAACCCATTTACCTTGCCCCTGTTCTCTGGGTGAACAAGATCCGTCGAAAGTGCTGTCACCGCTGACATTGCTAACAGTATTGCAATTCCGAATAGACTCATCGAAATCATAACAGTTAAGAAGTTACCATTAACAAAAACTAATATTGATGTGCCGAAGATGATCAATCCGAGAACTAACGGAATCTTCCTTCCGATCTTATCAATCATCTTACCAATTGGGATGGAAGCCACAACCATAGTTAACAAAAGTGGGAGGTAGACCAACCACCACTTTTCCTCGGGTATCAAAAGTACATCTCTCGCGTATATCGCATTAATCACTTGGGTAAGGGAATATCCAAACATTATTAGGGTCTGGCACACAAAAAGCCAGAACATTGATCGTGGAACCTTCTTCCAAACACCGAAGCTTTCTTTGATGGATCGTGGGTACGAAGAGATGAAGTATTTAAAGCGGATCGGGTCTTCATTCGCCATCGTTTCTTTCAATCTAAGCCGAACCACTGCTGCAACAAAAAACAATGCTGTCATAATTAAGTAGATAATCCTCATGCTCCAAACCAATCCGAACTTCAGTAGCAGAAAACCTGCAATCAGGGGTCCTGGAGTGTTGAAAGTGCCGTGGATAAGATTAATAATTGACGAGCCTACGCCCCTGCGCTCTGGAGGAAGCGAATCTTGAACCATGGCGAACAGCGCTGGCTGATAAATTAGACAGAGGCTGCTCACAATTGATCCCAACAAAATGAAGTGCCATGTTGGGGCAAGCGCAAAGAATAGAAAGGACAGAGCAATTCCAAAGGTCATGGTTGATATTAGCCAACGTCTTCCGAATTTGTCTGCAAGATAGCCGCCAGGAAAGGCTACAGCCGCCATTCCCAAGAAGTTGGCAAAACCTATGATTCCCAAAGCTACACCTGTTCCGCCCAGAGCTTGAACGTAATACTGAAAGTTTGGCGTAGGCATTTCCCATGCCAAATCCATCAAAATCCAGCTAACGACAAGAATCCGATAGTTACCAGTGACGAAGGAAAACTCTCGACTTAGAATTGCTCTTAACTCCATAAATTTCACGCTTTTAATGAATCATGATTGCTTGTCAATTTAAGGCTTGATGTGCAAATGTCACATTTGAAGAACAGAATTAATAAATTGCGAGTATTCTTTAAAGACTGACAGGGATGTTTCGATGATCACCAAAGAAAAAATCGTGAAATGCGCCGAATCGATTGTAACTGGCATGAACCTCAAGAGAGGAGAAGCTGTTGTAATACGTGGAGGAACTCACACCCAAGAGCTGCTTGAAGAGATCGGAATTCTATGCTACAAGAAAGGTGCTCAGCCAATAATCATGGCAACTACAGATAGCTATTCGGAGAGGATATACAATGAAATTCCAAAAGAGACTCTGGAAATAACTCATAAACATTATTTGGGAGCAATCAGAGAATCCGATGTATATATCGTAGTTGAACCCTACAAAGATCCGGAAATTCAAACGAATTTCCCACAAGAAAAAATTGCCGCAAGAACAAACGCAAACGTACCTATCCGTAAGGAGCTATATGGAGAAGAAACGGGCAAAGGCAAAAAATGGACTTATGCAGGCTGGCCGACAAAAGAGGCTGCAAGGTTCTACGGTGTTGACTACAACGATCTGGAACGTCTAATCATCGAAGGAATGATGGTGCCCACCTCGACTCTCAAAGAAAAGACCTCGAAACTGGCCAAACATTTAGAGGGAAACGACGTACTTCGCATCACTGACAACAAAGGAACAGATTTCACATGTAGCATCAAAGGACGTCGCATCAACGAGGATGATGGCAAAGTCGATGATCGTGATATCGCGATGAACGACTTGGGCAACAACCTCCCAGCCGGAGAACTGTTTATCGCACCTGACGAAACTTTTGGTGAAGGAACCCTTTACTGTCCAATCACTATAGATAAGTTCACCAACAAGATAATTACGGATACCACACTTTACTTCGAAGGTGGAAAGTTGCTTTTGGATGAATGTACTGCGGGGGCAAATCGTGACCAGATGATCGACACCTTCAAACGATGTTTGGAAATTGATAAAAAAGAAAAGGAAATCAGAACTACAAATATTGCCGAGTTGGGAATAGGGTGTAACCCTGCAATTGACATGGCAATCGGTTATATCCTTACAGACGAAAAAGTAGGTGGCTCAGTTCACCTAGCTTTCGGTTCGAACGTTAGCTACGGAGGAACCTCAAAGTCGAGTATGCATTGGGACTTTGTAACTCATCCCAATGCAACAATTGAAATAATGGATACAGAAAAGGTAATCATGAAAGACGGAAAACTTCTCTAAAATCAACTGAGCATTACTTTAGATTCTTCGATTTCAGAAAAAGAGGAGTTTGCACAGGGGCAATATCGCTAAGCGTCACTTGAACCAACAATCAAAGAACCAGCTAAATGTGTTACGAGCCCGATGCACCAAAAAACGAAATAAGTAGGTGACTTTTGATATCTACTTCAACAAGGACTTTCTGCAAAATATTTAGCTAGCGAAACTTATGTTATTACAACAAACTCCTTATCAAGAGGTATACGTGAGGCTTCTTATTGGTGGAAACTAATATTTCCTGGCTTCCGTGGAGTAAAAAGACTTTTCAAAAGGCAAAAGAACTGGACAAACCAATCCTACTAGCCATTGGTGCAGTTTGGTGTCATTGGTGTCACGTTATGGATAAGACAACTTACTCTGATGTAGATGTGGCGAAACTGATTAAAGAAAAGTTTGTGCCAATAAGAGTGGACAGAGATCAGCGACCAGACATTGACAAGCGATACAATATGGGCGGCTGGCCCACCACAACTTTCCTGACACCTGAAGGTGAGGTGCTCACGGGTGCTACATACGTTCCGCCGCAACAGATGAAACAATGGCTTAAAAATGTAAGTCGCTTCTACAATGAAGGCAAAGACAAAATTAAGGCCAAATTGGAGGAACTGAAAAAAGAAGAGAAAAGAATGCCTTCAACTGAATCCGTTTTGGATAAAGATTTCTTCCAGTCCGTCATTGATGGTTTGACATTAGAAATTGCTTCGAGTTTTGATTCGTTGCACGGAGGCTTTGGTGATGCACCCAAATTTCCCCATAGTGAGGCGTTGACTTTAGCGCTCTTAGAATACCAGATACAAGGTCACAAAGCCCTCTTAAATATCGTAACAAAAACCCTGAAAGAGATGAGTGTCGGGAGCATTTATGATAAGGAGGAAGGGGGCTTTTTCCGTTATTCCACAAGAAGGGACTGGAGCGTTCCCCACTTCGAGAAGATATGTGAAGACAACGCCAAGCTGCTTGTCAACTATCTGGAAGCCTATCAAGTTACCGGAGAAGAGGCCTTCAAAGAAACCGCTCAGGGAATTCTAGCCTACGTTGAAGCCAACCTCAGCGACCACGACAACGGAGGATTTTACGGCAGTCAAGACGCTGACGAAGAATACTACAAACTAAACCTTCTGGAACGCCTGAAGAGAACAGCCCCAAGGATAGACAAAACCCTTTACACAAACTGGAACGCCACAATGACATCAGCTTATCTGTTAGCCTCGATTGTGCTTGAGGATCTGTCCTATCGGAAATTTGGGTTACGAACAGTCGACCTCCTAGTTGAGAAGAGTTTCAGTTCAAGAAAGGGAATGTACCACTATTACTTTGAAGACAAAAAATATCTTCCGAGCTTACTCATAGACCAAGCTTCCATGATAAGATGTCTTATAGACACCCATCAGTCAACCTCAGACATAAAATACCTAAAATACGCAGAAATCATTGCCAAATTCATGCTAACCAACTTGTGGAACAATGCTGGAGGTTTCTACGATAGACCAAAAGACACTGAAGCCTTAGGAGCATTAAAAATCTTGAATATTCCCCTTGACGAAAACAGTTTCGCTGCCAAAGCTTTCCTTAAACTCTACTACTTAACGGGTAAGGAGAAATATCTAGAAACGGCTAAAATAATATTGGAATATTTCGGCTCAACCTATCAAAGATACGGTATTGTCGCAGCCACCTACGGGCTTGCTGCCGAATTATACTTACGTCCAATGCAGATACACATAGTAGGCCCAAAAAAGGATCCAGTAACCCATATTCTCCAAGATGAAAGTTTAAAGGTTTACAATCCATTGAAAGTAATCGAAATCTTGGATCCTACTGAAGATAACGAGAGGTTGACCAACTTAAAATATCCTATCACAAAAACACCGATGGCATATGTTTGCTTCGAAGGAACATGCACTTCGGTCGAGAATCCAGAGGAAATGGCTAAAATAATTAAACCAAAAATATAGTGAAAAGGCTGCGAATGCGTTAGAAGCTGTCACGGGAGAGACCTCAATAAGTTGAGGTCATGTGAAGGAAGCGTTATGATGAAAGAGAAAACGAAATCGGTAGATCCAGAATGGAGCAAGAAAAGAGTGCTAAAGATCATTGAACTGTTGGAGAAGGAACACTCAGACGCAAAAATAGCCCTAAACTACAAGAATCCTCTGGAGCTTTTGGTGGCTACTATCCTTTCAGCTCAATGCACCGACAAGCGAGTAAACATTGTTACGAAAACCCTCTTCAAAAAGTACAAAAAGCCAGAAGACTATGCTAATACGGATCTAGAGGAACTTATGGAAGACATCAAACCCACTGGCTTTTACAGGAACAAGGCCAGAAACATCAAGAAATGCTGCCAGATTCTGGTTGAAAAGTTCAACTCGCAGGTTCCGAAAACAATAGAGGAAATGATTGAATTGCCAGGTGTTGCTAGAAAAACTGCGAACATTGTCCTTTCGAACGCGTATGACGTTGTGGAAGGAATAGCCGTGGATACCCATGTCCGCAGACTCGCCGGAAGACTTGGGCTTTCAGAGCATAAAGATCCGAATAAAATAGAAGTTGATTTGATGCAGATAGTTCCGAAAACCCGTTGGAAAAGAATAACAGATCTTTTAATATTTCACGGTAGAAGAATCTGCACGGCAAGGAACCCAAAATGTAGAATATGCGCTTTGAATCAACTCTGTCCGTCCGCCTTCACCTTTGACTAAGTCTGTGACTTCTCCATTAGAACTGAGTAAAAGTATCGTGTGTAGCCGTCTCCTTCAACAGAGGATACGTGTTTGATGTTTTCGATCTTAAAATAGTTTGAGAAAAGTTGGTTTATCTTTTCTTTGGTGAAGTGGTTCCACGCTGGACCGTTTTTGTCACTAAAGCAGACCATAAGATAGAAGCCGCCTTTCTTTAAAACTCGATATACGCCTTTTATGAAAGTACTTCTGTCATTGACCTTTACGTGGTGAAAGCAACCCATGTCGAAGACAAAGTCGAACTCCCCTTCCCTAAAGGTCAAGTTTAGGAAATTCTGTACTTGGAATCGTATCTTTGCGTTTACTTTTCTGGCCTTTTCCTTTGCGATTTCTACAGCTTTGTAGGAGATATCAATACCCGTGACTTGAAACCCTTTTCTTGCTAGGTAAATTGCGTTGGTTCCAGCCCCACAACATATGTCCAAGGCTTTCCCCTTTTTTATCAGCCCCTTCTCAACGAGTTCAACCAGAACTTTCCTCGGTCTTCCCAGTTCCCAAGGTAGATCTTCTAAGGAGTAACCCCTGTAGACGCGATCCCAATCTTCATAGCTCGAATCCATCTGACCAACTCAAAATTAAATACAAAACTTCCAACGTGCTTTGTTTAATAACAAACTTTACTTGGGGTTCTATTTCATATAGGTTTAATACAAAACATGTGCACGTTAAGTGCTTCATCGAGCTTCTTCAGGATTGAAATGCTTTTTGAAAACTTGATGAATTTCTTCTGGTTTTTCTAGCACGTATACATCATCCATGCCAGCTAGCTTCATCACATGTTCCACGTCTTCCTTTCTTATCCTTAGTTTCATGTCTCGTCCATCAGGAAGTTTCGTAACTATCATTCCCTCTTCGTAGTCAGACGGCATTATGTATAAGGAAACAAAGGCTTTCAGACCCATAATCGCTGCGTTACAGAGTAAACTATCTCCTATTCCCATCGAAATTTTCGCAACGGTATTCGATGTAGCTGGAGCAATCAGCAAAAACTCAAATTTTCCTAATTGTAGTTGACCAGCTAGAAATGGCGAATTCGAGTTAATTTCAACTTGAACCCTGTCAAAATTCTCCTTTAAATCGTTACCCAGCCTATAATACTTTACAACTTGGTCTCCAGCCTTGGAAAGATAAACTCTCATATCAACCTCGTTCTGATACTGCTTTTTTATCTCCTTCATAACCTCAACTGTTTCAATCAATCGATCTCCACTGCCTGTAATCCCCCAAGCGACTCTCCGCTTTTTCTTTTCCTTTTCTTCTCTCTTCCTTACTACAATCTCCATAGCCATGTTTCAAACCTCAATTTTTTGACCTAACTTTTCTTCAAAAAATCAGCAAACTTTTTAACAGTTTTCCTCAAGCTTCTAAATCCCTCCTCATCCTTTTTCACGCCCTCCAGAGTGTCTTTTGACCAAAAGGATGCTCCTAAATTTGCCCCGAAGGAACCGCCGCTGACGGGTATAATTCCGTTTAAGACATAGAAGGTTATGATCTGCTGTATCGCCAGTTCCTGTCCCCCGATTCTATCTCCTCCAACTGCGATTGCCATGCCTACTTTGTACCTGAAAAAATTACGATCTGCCACCCCTAAAGCTCTACACCTATCCATAACAGCCTTTGTTTGTGCGCTAACCCCACCGTTGTAGACCGGTGAGGCAATAACTATTCCCTTAGAATCTTTAAGCAAAGGGTAAAGCTCATACATATCATCCTTAAATGCACACTCTTTGTTTTCCCGACAGTAATCGCAATGTCGGCAAAAACCAATCGTCTTACCTCTAACAGTGAAAAATTGGGTTTCGAAACCCAATTTTTCCAACATCCCCAAAGCCCGTCTTAAAACGTATTCGGTTGCCTGTTTTCTCGGGCTTCCACATACGCCAACTATCATAATACTTCATCTAAATTCTATGACCAATTAGAATCAATAAAGTTTGCTAAGGCGCGTGAATTCGTCTAATCAAGAGTCACTTATTTTCATCACACAGTCCAATGCTTTTGGACATGCCAAACATTCTCGCGGAATAGGAACATCTTCACCACGAAGGAGCACGCGCACCGCCAAATATCCAAAATGATTATGACACCTCGAAGGACCCTTTTCTTCCATCTTTTTTTCCCTTTTCTCCCTTTCAAGCGTAGTAGAAATCCAGTCTAGTTTCATATAGCAATGGGGACAAGCATAATATTGTTCCTCTGGTGTCGCTGACTTATCACTCACGATTATGAGTTCTTCAATCTTTTTCTGGCAATTCGGATTTGGGCAAACAATGGGTTCCAGTATCTGCGGCACGCGAGTATACCCCCCATCGTAGTTTATATTAAGATTTACGACATATTCTCTAGAAACCATGTTTATTAAAGCTTTTCATGTATCTGTGCAACATTAATACAGGTAATGCATGCGCGCGCGTAAAATTGATTTCTCCGTATGCAACAAGTTACGTTTTCTTAATTCGGAATTCATATTTGGATAGCAGGCGCACGAAAATTTAATAGTGGGACTCTTTATTGGAACTGGATAATTAAATACGGCAAAACTGTGTGCGAGTACAGAATTGTGAGATTGGAAAGAATGAGAATAGTAAAAGTTCCTGGTAAAAACAATGGGCATAAAGTCTTCATGTACGCGATAAGCACATGTGCGTGGTGTAAGCTAGCAAAGAGTTTTCTGAAAGACAAAGATGTTGAATATGAGTACGTTGATGTTGATCTTTCATCCAGAGAAGATCGAGAAGAAATTAGAAGGGAAATCCTGAATAGAGGAGGAAGACTCAGCTATCCAGCCATAATCATAAACGACGAAATATTGATCAACGGATTTCACAAGGACAAGATGAAGGAGCTCCTAGAAATTTGATAACTTTAGAGAAAGTGCGACAAAGAACTGAACACGACGCGAAAACCCATGGCTACTACCTAAATCCTAACCAAAAATTTCTTAGGGATCTCCTTGAGGGACTAAAGAATAATGAAGAACGCTATGGATACCCCTCATGTCCTTGTAGACTTGCTTCTGGAAAGATTGAGTTCGACAGAGACATAATATGCCCATGTGACTACAGAGACCCCGATGTTGAAGAGTACGGAGCCTGTTACTGTGCTCTTTATGTAAGAAAAGATCTGTTTGAGGGCAAAACTGCTATTCAAGCAGTTCCGGAGCGTAGACCAAGGGAAAAACAAGACAGAGCTTACGATACAGTTGCAGAAACTGTTTCAGAAGAATCGTCTGGAAAAGCTGCCGTGGTTGCCGAAGAACCTTCTGGGATTAAATTAAGATTCTGGTACTGCAGACAATGTGGCTACGTCTGCTTCCGCGAACAACCACCATACTTATGTCCCATCTGCAAAGCAAAAAGAGAGCTGTTTGCTGAAATAAAACAAGCATAGAGCCATCTCTCGCGCACAACCATGTTTTTAATTGGCCTCTTATGGTATGGGAAGTCACGAAGGAAAGTGCCATTCATACAGAGTGGTTTAAGAGGCGAAAATAGAAATTAACTCAATGGAGCTTTGATGCGCACACGATTTTAACCTTCTCCATTCTTACGGAAGATATCCCGTAAGCTTTCAGGTTAAACCGTTAAAGATGGAAATCAACAGCGTTTATTGGGAAGTTAGACTTTTCCTCAAAATCTTCTCAGCAACGGTTTTTCCCAACTTCCGACATTCTTCTAAACTCTTTTTGTCTGGATTGTATTTTGCTAATAAAGGGGGATCTATTATTTCCATCTTAAACTTGTTTTTCATTATCTCTAACAGCATGCCCGGAGCCTCTCCGCTCCAACCGTAAGAGCCAAAGGCAGCGCCAATCTTACCTTTCAAGTTAACCTCTTTTACCGCTAATTCTTCGAAGAGCCTCTTCATCTCCATGCCCACATCGTGATGGTAAGTTGGCATTCCAAGTATTATTCCGTCTGACTCGCCCAAATCTTCTGGACTCGCAAAATATTTTAATTCCACATTTACGCCCGCTACCGATTTCGCCCCATTTTCAACAGCTCTAGCCATCTTCTCGGTGTTGCCGGTTTGGCTATAGTAAAGGATAAGGAGTTTCATCAACTTCGGCATGTTTCATACCTCGACTTTACTATCATTAAGGAAAAGATAACTTTTGCGTCGAACTCTCTATACAAATCCAGAGGGTTGATAGAAATGTGTGCACATATGATTTAGAAGCATATTAATGAGGGTTGATAGAAAGCTTGGTATACAACAATGGCCACGCTCACAGCTAAGCGTTGAAACAAATATTGATGAAAGATCTATGATCTTTTGAAAGTTGGTAACCGAATAATGTGCGCACTTACACCGATTGCGATTATGAATAATATAATTTGGGCGAATAAGATGGTAATTATGAAAATAGCCGAATAGGTTATGCTTATCCATAATAATGATAAGATAAGAACCTTTGTCTTCAACGAGATTCCCTTTCCTTCTTTATAGTTCCTTATGTAGTTTCCAAACCACCTATTGTTAAGCATCCATCGATGTAGTCGTTCAGAGCTTCTATAATAACAGGCTGCAGAAAGCAAGAGGAAAGGTGTAGTGGGTAAAACAGGTAAGATTATTCCGATGCTACCAAGCCCCAGAAAGATCGTTCCTGCTATGACAAATAGGCCTCTCTTAAATCTGCTTGATTCTAGGGGTCTATGACCAGAGCTACCCCTAGGATTGTCTTTTTCTTCCATTCATGGCCACTCATATGCGTTTTTCAATTTCTTACAGCATCAACATTTAATAAATATTATTTTATCAAAGCCTGCTGCAAAATACAAAGGTTGTCTATGTTGTATGGGCAGTCAACAGGTTCTTCTCGTAACGGGGGCATACAGAGTTACAACATATCTGATTCTTTTTGACTTAGAGCCAATTTTGCCTTAACGAGCTTTTTTTACAGAGCTTCGACTTTCGAGGCGTCATTATCAACAACAGCTTTTAGTAGTCGCCCTCTATTTCAGCCACTTCTAGACGTTGATAATAATCCAACGCCTCTTTGAAGTGAGCCAATACGCGCGCACAGAAACATATTGAGGAAGTTTCATGTCAACACACTTTTTAAGAATTGATCACAACAAGTTAAAGAATCTCCGTTCATTGCCTCTTATATAATCCCTTGAGAACTGTTTTTTCTAGAGTATGTTCCTCAACCTTTTCGAAGAAGTTACGTTTGTTAATGCCTCTAAGACGTTCGACATCAAGGGCATATATCGTGAAGATGTATCTGTGTGTCCCTGACGGAGGACACGGTCCTCCATATTCTGTCATACCGAAATCGTTTTCAATCTGTATGGCGCCCTTAGGCAAACCGCCTTGTTCAATAGTTCTTAAGTTCTTGGTAATGTCATGGACAAGCCAATGAATCCATGTTCCCGTCGGCGCATCTGGATCCGTTACGCTCAAGGCAAAACTTTTCGTCTCCGCAGGCACATCTTCCCATGAAAGCTGTGGAGAAACATCTCTTCCATCACATGTAAATTCGGAGGGAATATTCTTGTTATTTTCAAAATCTTTGCTTTTCAATCTCATACAGACACCACAAACCTAATTGATACTGATCTTAATAAAAAAATTTGTTAAGGTAAGAGGTGATGCTAGATCCACGATTCGATTGAGTAAGCTTTGATAAATTATATCTAGGAGCAACTTGATTATTTATAATTGTTTAGAGTTGAGGTGAAAATTTTGGGTGAGGAACTGCAAGAAGTTGGAAGAGTGTCTCATTTCTTCGCAAGGATAAGTGTGGCAGTCGTGGAATTAACGTCTACGATCTCTGTTGGCGACAGAATTCTAATAAAAGGACCTACCACAAATCTTGAACAAATGGTTGACTCCATGGAGATAGAACACGAAAAGGTCCAAAGAGCAGTAGCAGGCCAAAGCATCGGAATGAAAGTAGAAAGCCGGGTAAGAGATAGCGACGTCGTCTACAAAATATTCTGAAACCATCATCTCCTTTCTTTTAAAACAAAAGATCTACCAACCATTATAAGACTACCTTTACAAAAATTAACTTCTACTACTACTTCTAGTTTGGAAGAGGAGAGATTTCATGCTAAAGAATATGACAAATTCCAGCCTCCAAAATCTCATCAAATTCTTCGAAATGGCGGGTAGATTAAAAAGGATTCCAAGAGCGGGATGGGTCGAAATGGGAATACGACAGCCTGAGTCTGTTGCAGATCATACTTTTAGAACAGCTATCTTATGCATGATATTCGCAGGCATGAAGGACCTAAATGAGCTAAAGCTGCTAAGAATGGCGCTGATCCATGACCTCCCAGAAGCAGTAACAGGAGACTTGACACCGTCAAAAAAGACTAAGGAAAGCAAAGAGAGAGAAAACACGGCCATAAAAGAGATACTAGATCTCCTGCCAAAAAAACAGAAGAAAAAATACATGAAGGATTGGAATGAATACCAAGAAGGAAAAACCAATGAGGCGAAAGCCGTTAGACAGCTCGAAAAGCTTGAGATGGCTCTACAAACCAAAGAATACGAAAGAGCCAAATCAACAGATCAGAACCTGGAAAGATTCATCAAATCTGCAGAGAAAACTATTAAATGGCTGGAACTAAGAAACCTTCTCTCATGCATTTTGGAGGAACGGCATCGATGAGTTTGAGGAAAAGATGGACCAAAAAGTTTGCCCAATCACTAACCGAAGATGAAAGAAAAGCTTTCGAATTATGGCTAGAATTTTCTGAAGGAAGAATCTCAGAATCCGAGTTTCAAACAAAAATGGACATCAAAGTTATGCCAAAGATGCTTGGTAAAATGAGTGCAGCAAGAATCAACGCCTTAGAAGACGAAATTGAAAGCTTAAGGAAAAGAGTTGATGTCGTGGAAAAGAAAATGCGAAAGAAAGCAGCCTAAGTCAAAATTTTGATCTTTTGTTCCTCCTGAGTGAACACACCTGCATATACTCTTAAAACACTCTGAGAGCATTAACTTTTTCACGTGGTATCAAGTTTGCCTGAAACAGTCACACTAACCGACGTCTACCAGGCTCGAAAAATAGTGAACAAGTATCTTGTTCGAACTCCGCTTTTAAAGTCTCCAAGTCTTTCTAAGCGACTGGGATTTGAAACCTACATCAAATGCGAGAATCTTCAACCTATAGGCGCTTTCAAAGTTAGGGGTGGCGTAAACCTAGTTTCAAGGCTTTCAGAAGAAGAAAAACGTAGGGGCGTCATAACAGCTTCGACCGGAAACCACGGGCAATCCATAGCCTATGCAGCATCCCTTTTTGGGTTGAAAGCCATCGTTGCCGTGCCCAAAAACTCAAATACGAACAAAGTTGAAGCCATAAAAAATTTTGGAGCCCATGTTGAATTTCGTGGCTCAGACTTCGATGAAGCAAGATTTTGGGTGGAAAAAGAAGCTAAGAAGAAGGGTTACAGATACATTCATTCAGCCAATGAACCTCTACTAATTGCAGGGGTTGGAACGCTCTACCTTGAAATTATGGAAGATATACCAGATGTTGAAGCTATACTAACTCCAATAGGAGGCGGCAGCGGAGCTGCAGCAGCGTGCATCGTAGCGAAATCTATAAATCCTGAAGTGAAGATTTTCGGGGTTCAAGCTGAAAAAGCACCTGCAGTCTACTTAACTTGGAAAAGCAAGAAGTTTACTGAAACCAAGTCGGCTGAAACCTTTGCTGACGGACTTGCCACTAGGATTCCCTTTAAACTCACACTTGATATAATCAACAAACATATAGACGATATTGTCCTCGTAAGCGAGGAGGAGATGAAAACAGCAATTTTGACTCTCCTTGAAACAATTCACCAGCTTGCGGAGGGAGCTGGAGCTGCTTCAACAGCAGCTGCCTTTAAGCTTAGAAAGAAACTTCAAGGAAAGAAAGTTGCCCTCGTCTTAACTGGAGGAAACCTAGAGCTCCAAAACCTCAAAAGCATATTGATTGATTAAGGGGTTGCCCATGACTTTTCGGTTCTCCTATCTGCGTTCCTTTCTCCAAGACTGTAACTTCAACAGTACTTTGTATACCAGAGGTCATTATCTTTGTCTCAAGCACTCTCAATTTGGAAAACCCTCGCAGAATTGTCCATCGTTAGCTGGATTTGAATTCGGCTTCTGGTTTACTCTCGCGATCTCAACCTTCGTGATTGAGAGAGCGGGAATAGAGTGAATATCAAAATTCATTGAAGACCCCCACAATTTTTCATCCTCACCAATGTACAGACATAACAAATAAGTAACTTAAGCAGCGTCTAAAGATCCAGAGCAAACTAAAGTATGTCCTATTTTTGTCATGCATAGCCGAAAAGGGCTTTATTCTCCACGTAGGTGCTAGGATCGAGTTCTCGAACAGTCACATCATCTACGGCTATTACATAAATTGCATGAAGGCGAGCGTTCCTGATTTCATCAAGGTTCACTGGCGGATTCTTGTAATAGAGGTCGCAGCGACTTTTAATCTCCCTCAACTCTTCAGATTTTCGGCCTCTGGGAGGTTTCGTGAGGGCTGGCGGAATCTGCAGTATATAATAGGGGGGGACACCTAAGGCAAACTTTTCTGAGTGGTTACCATATCGAGTTATTTTGCTCGCTATCCTCGCCTTACAGTAGGTTGCGGGGTCGAGGGCGTGCTTGGGTGGAACGAAACCTGTCTCCACTTCAACAATGAGGGATCCGAAGCCCTTAGTCCCATATAAATCGCAGATTAGTCCTCTCTCTAACGGGCGCTCCACATCCACTTCATAACCTTTTAGAATCAGGTGTTTAGCACAAACGAGCTCCATAACTGAATGATTGATTTTGACCACATTCTCTTCATTAAGATTAATCAACCTCTCTTTTAGCTTGTTCAGCTTCTCCTTCGTATCTTTGTCTGAGTTCTTGTTCAATCTCGCCAACAAGATGCCCAAGTCTCTGTCAAACTTCTTCATGGTCTTTTCCTTTCAGGCTCCTTTAGAATATACAGAGTTCTAATAAATAATTGATTATGATCCATTGACAAAAAACTTTTGTACATATATACCTTTGAAAGAAGGGGTCCACGTTGAAGGTTAACTTTGAACACACTGACGAAGTAGGGTTGTCTGAATTCCCAATTGGCTAAGATAAAAAGGAAAGTTGGACATTATCGAAGCATCTTTACGCACTAAATGTTTGTTGAAAGCCCCACTTTGCGGGCGCGCGCGTAAATAGGAAAGGCAGACAAATAATCTACGAAAACTTCTCCAAAATCAGCATACCAGACTGACGGAAATCTCATGTCTGTTTTAGCAAGGAAGCTAAATAGTCGATTGATATGTTTGCTCCACTGATAATTGTTACAATTTTTTCTTTGGGTTTTGGATGGTACCTGAATAGAAGAGCGGCCAAAGAAGCTGCCCCTGAAGGTTCAGCCAATATATGAGCTTCGCGGAGAAGCGCTAGCACGGCTTCACCAATTTCGCTGTCGGTCACCAACTGGATATCATCAACATGTTTTCTTATTATTTTAAAGGTTAAATCAAGTGGTTTCCTTGAAGCCAAGCCGTCCGCAACCGTTTTAACAGAATCTATCTCCACAATTTTTCCAACTTTCCAAGATCGATAGATGGCTGGAGCCCCTTTAGCCTGAACTCCGATTATTTTTATATTCGGCTTCAAGGTTTTTGCAGCGATGGCTATTCCAGATATGAGACCACCACCACCCACGGGTACAATAATTGTATCTACGTCAGGGACGTCTTCAAGCAGTTCTAAACCAATTGTTCCTTGCCCAGCTATTACGTATAGATCGTTGAAGGGATGCACAAAAGTGTTTCTTGTCTTCTTTTGTATCTCAAGAGCCTTAGCGTAAGCTTCGTCGTAATCCTTTCCGAATTTTACGACTTCTGCCCCATAATTCTCTATGGCTTCAACCTTTTCTTTCACAGCGTTTTCAGGAACAACCACAACGGCCTTGGTTCCATAGATCTTGGCTGCATAAGCTACAGATAACCCATGGTTCCCAGAAGAGGGCGTGACCAATCCTTTTTTTAATTGCGACGGGGAGAGGCTGCACAACTTGTTAATTGCCCCTCTGATCTTGAAGACCCCCACTGGTTGAAAGCATTCAAGTTTCAAGTATACTTCTGCACCTGTTCTCTGGCTGAAAACCACTGAACGATAAGTTGGAGTTCGAGTAACGAAATTTCTTATTCTCCTACTAGCATCAAGTATGTTTTGAAACCTCACAACATCTTCCGTCATAGGTCATACCTGCAGTTTAACCGTAAGAATTTATCATAAAGAACAAAGATTCTTTATCAGCGCGTGAAGAATCATCTCTAATTGTCTTCCATTCTAATGGTTTTTTCCACAAGTTTCAGAAAGATGGGACCAACTTCCCTTTCACCAAAGGTTTTGGTGAAGACCGAGACCAGGATGATTTTTTTCATCTTTTCGGCGAGGCGTTCGGCTAGAATACGGGCAATTATCAAGTTTCGGTCACCTAGAAGAATTGAAGACAAGGGGGGACCAACCATTTTTCGAGTTTGGGGTATAGCCACAGCGAGTGTACCCAGCTGGTCTTCTCCCTCACTCAAAAGAATCAAACCCGCATTTTTCGTTTCAAGATAAATAGAGAAGAAAGGCGTATCTCTTTCAATCATTTTTTCTTGAGTAATCTTCACTCGCGACACCGGTGATTCTTCCATGTTTATTTATAGCGACGTTCACCCACTATTTAGTGTTTTCAAGAAAACTTGAGGAGGAAACTAACTCATTGGCGGAAGACAGGGCAAAAGAAATTCTTCATATACTTCAAGACGCCTTCCTCATTCCATTATGGGCGCGTTCAAACCTGGAACCCTTCAAAACATTAATCATAACAGTGCTTTCTCAAACTACAACTGACAAAAACACGGCTAAGGCTTTCGAAAACCTGTCCCAAAAGTTTTCGGTAACCCCAGAAGCCTTGGCTAAGGCAAACCTTGATGAAATTGAAGATGCCATAAGGGTGGGAGGCCTTTATAGAAATAAGTCAAGGGTTATCAAGACTATTTCTCGCATGATCTTGGAAAAGTTCAACGGCTCCTTAAATTTTATCAACACGCTTCCCCTCGAAGAGGCGCGAAAAACTCTTTTAAATATCCCAGGAATTGGACCTAAAACCGCTGATGTTCTTCTACTCTTTTGTGGTGGAAAACCAAGAATTCCAATAGACACTCATGTAAGCCGTGTTTCGAAAAGATTAGGACTGACTCCGCCAAAGGCTAATTACGATGGAGTTCAGCAGGCACTTGAAACTCGTTATTCACCCAAAAATTATCTTCCTGTTCATTTGTTGTTCATTTCGCTTGGCAGAAAATATTGTAAGGCGAGAAAGCCCCTGTGCAGGCTTTGTCCAGTCAACACTTTGTGCCCATCCAATTTTTTGGAGGATTAAATAGCACCTGAACCGTTCTACACAAGGCAGTTCGAATAAACTGTACTTAAGCCGGTTTCCCTGCCATTTTCGTCCAGTTTTATTTGACCGAAATGAATGGTTGATACATTCTCATTTATTGGGGTATAAACCTTCAGAACCCTCCTTTTATAGTCAACTCCACAAAGAATTCCGATCCCTAGAAATTTACCTCGCTCGTCTTGTAGCCCGACAAGTAGGCCCGCTTCTTCGCCCTCCCGTATTACCTTCCCTCTTTTTCCGAATCTCTCTTCAATTTCTTTTATTTGTTCCTCGGTGACCGATTGGTTTCTCCTTAGAACAATGAAAATTGTGGTGACCGTTTCTTTGGAGTAGATTGGTCTTGCTCCCAACAAATTCTTTATCTTTTCCATAGATTCTGGAGCCAGGGGACCGCCAGAGGTTAGGAGAGAGTCAACAACGTTGATCCGGTTTAGTGCAAACGAGTGCACCTTAGCGTGCTTCAAATACTTTTTGTAGCCAAGCTCACGTAAAGTCTTCCTTTTCTCCCGGTTTCTTCGCTGTAAAGATTGGGGAGTATATATCGAGATAACTTTAGATTCTTTCAATGCTGTGAGTATTTGTGTCAATTCGCCTTCTTGCCGTATTCCTACAACCACGCTGGGAGAAACTGTTTTCTCTAATTGAATTTTATATCTAGCGGCGGCTTCGCCATCGACCCATCCGTCGGTGTTTATGATAAGAAAATCTACATCTGTTGCCAGTACTCTGTTTTTCAGCTCGTTCAAACCCTCTATAACTTTGTTTACTGCACCGCTTGGACTCGTCAATCCCACAAAATATGCATCTTCTGCCTTAATTTCAAAGAGGTCTTTCACAGGCTCTTTGATGAAGTTTAACCCAAGAGTTGAAGGCGGTCCTACATCAGACTGCCCCAAATCGGCATCGATTATGCCGGTCTTCCATTTCTTTATCAGTGCTACATTTGCAAGAAAAGTACAAAAGCTGGTTTTACCTGAGTCCACTCCACCTATGACTAGGACAGTTACTGGTTTTTTTAAGGATAAAACCTCTTTCGCGGCATTTTTCCATGATGTGGGAACAGGGCCTCCATCAAGTTCCTTAAAAGACGCTCCTTCCCCTAGCATCAGGTCAAATGAAGCTTTTTTCTTCACCCCAAAAGGTACGCGCTTTCCATCGCGTATTATGATTTTTTCTCCAATCCTGAACGGTGCACCTAAAATATTAGTTTCTCCTGAAAGAAGACCTACTGATGCAGGACCGTCAACTAACAAAGTCTTTCCTGCTTTAACGTTGTGTTTCATTGTGGTTTTTTCCTTAGAAATGTTTTTCCAGTTCTTCCTGCGATTTCTATTGCTGACATCGCGTCTCGTAGTCCTCTTCGGTGGATAGTTTCATTCCTGAAATGACTTGTTCCAGCTTCACTCACTATTTCTATAACGGTTTCCTGTGGTAAAGCTTCATTCAATAAATGTAGTAGTCCTTTGGTATAGGCAGGAGCACCGTCCCCTACCTTCACCACACTAAAGTTAGCTGGAACTCTCTTTAATTCGCCTAAAATGACTTTTACAGTTTCCTCTAAATCTGAACAACTAAAGGTTTCCAGAACGTTGTCGTCACCCAAAACTGCTACACCGTAGGTTTTACCTGGATCCACCCCAACTACCACTTTTTCGTAGCTTCGTTTTCCCTGAAAACTCAGAATGGCCTCGTCAATAACCGATTCGGGGTTTGATCCATTTTCGAAAATTAGAACATTGGGATGCTTTATTGAATTACGTTCTTCGTTGGTGGTAATAACCACTTTAATGTTCAAAGGAATGGAATCCCAAGGCTTCAAGCTCAAGAAGGGCAGATTTTTTCTTTTGAGTTCATTGACAATTTTATAGTATGCTCTACCGGATACTGTTGCGACTGCAATTTTTGTTTTCATAGGGACTCCCTTTTACACATTATGCAAGAATGCCAATTGGTTAAAAATAAAAATGTGAGTTGGTGTATAACTGTGATCTTGCATGCTTCTCTCTCTCTTGTTCCTTGACTTCTTAAATAAATTGCGAATTAACGGTTTCAGAGACCAGATAGTAGAGACAAGGCTTATAATTTTTGGGTTTGTATTCGGTTCTTGTGTGGAGAAGATTGCAGCGTCTAGTGCCGACGGGGTGTGATTCGCTTGATAAATTGTTGGGAGGAGGGTTCCTTGGTGATGGTGTCTCCCTTGTTTATGGAGAGGCGGAAACTGGGAAAAGCTCCCTGGCGGTTCAATGTGCCGTTAATTGCGCAAGAATGGGGTATAAATCCCTTTTCATAGACTCGGATGGCACTTTTTCTTCAAAGCGGCTGTCGCAGATAGCATATTATGATTATGAGAAAATCTCTCCTTTCATAATTTTGGTGAGGCCAACTACTTTTCAAGAACAAATCAGAGTAATAGATCATCTTGACGAATATGTAACCAGAAAATTCGGGCTGATGGTTGTCGATACCATTACCTCATTATATCGTGTTGAACTTGAAAGCCCAAAGAAAACGTTTTCATTGAATCGAGAATTAAATAGGCAGGTCGCATTGTTAACTCAAATCGTCAAGACCCGTAAAGTTGCAGCCTTAATTACCAGCCAGGTCAGAAGCGTCTTTTTTGGAAAAGAGGTCAGTTTAGAACCAGTAGCTAGGAGAGTTTTAAAGTTCTGGTCAGATGTTGTACTGAATCTAAAGCTAACAGGCCAGACTCGTGTTATAGAAGCTTTCCTTGAGAAACATCCTGAACGCAAACGTTCTGCAAGTTGTTACTTCAAGATTGAAAGAACAGGTATTCGCGATTATAGACGTTAGGTTTTATTTTCTTCTAATCATGAATTAATGGTGAAAGAAAATGCCGCTGACAATAATTGATGTTGGATACGCGCTGTGGTTTATATTTCCAGCTTATTGTGCCAATGCGGTTCCTATGATTTTCGGTGGAGGTCGTCCCGTCGATTTCGGCAAGATTTTCTTGGACGGAAAACCGATACTTGGATCGCATAAAACCCTTCGAGGTTTTTTCTCAGGTCTTCTTGTGGGAACTTTTGTTGGTTTCCTTCAAACCCTCATCTTTCAACATATTCTTTTTCAATATAGCGTTCAATTTCGATACAATGTTTTACTTGGATTTACGCTCTCGCTAGGGGCGTTGGTAGGTGATTTAGTTGAATCCTTCATCAAGCGACGACTAGACATTCTCCCCGGGAACTCGTTTCCCATAGCAGACCAGCTTGATTTTGTTGCCGGAGCACTCCTCTTTTCGCTTCCAGTTTCGCCATTGCCTTCCTTGCTCACGATATTGATAATCCTTCTCATAACGCCGTTCATACATCTCCTAACAAACCTGTTTGCAGGTCTTTTGGGTATAAAAAAGAAAAGTGGAGGCAAGTAACGAAACACAAGGGTAATACATGCTAATTTTTTCTGGAAACTAGCCCCACCTAGCTAATAGTGAACGTTCGATGAAAATGTATGCGATGACAACCAGGACACAGCCCACCAAAAGCATTCTATACGCTTGACGAGACCGGTAAGCATATTTTGTGCTTTGATACGCTATGAGGAAACCTACAACAGCGAGGGTATAGATAATCATAACAATTACGCTTTCTACAAGAAATTGTTCATTTAGAGCATAGGGATAATAGGTGATTATTCTTCCACCAGCAGCAACAATTAACAAAAGTGGCCTTTCCATGAGGTCATAGATTCCGCCTCCAAGCAGGAAAAGAGATGCAGCGACTACTATAACGGCAGTAGCAAATGTGGAAGGTTTAGCTGTCACTATCTTCCAGTAGACTTTTTGCAGAGAAAAGTTAAGAGATGAAAGTCTTCTTCTGAATCCCCCTGCCATGGTTTACTTATCTCCTTCTTGTGTTAATCCCTCTGCTACTTCTTTCGCTCGAGTCTGTACATGGATTCTTCAGAATCTCATTTAAGTATTCCTTCTAGATTCATTAGGCTTTTGGAACTAGTAGAATGATCTAAGGATCAATAACCACGATATCAATTATTTCCCCCATAGTTCCTAGAATGATTAACGACATAGTTGGTAGATGCTCTAAATAAATATGCATTCGTTGTTATCCTCACTTGTCAAGACACTCATTTGTAGCTAATCTGCACACGAAAACCAAAAACATTTGGCTAGTTTCTAAAATGCTAGGAAACTCAAAACTCTAAACAACCATAAAATATCTTGAAGGTACCCTATGACTTTTTAGATAAAAAACAAAAGGTATACGCTGGAATAATTAATTTCCCTTTCTTTTTTGTTCTGCCTTTGAAAAAGTAAATAGTTTTTTTTAATACTGCACGTGAGTGGAAGCTTCGAGTTTCTTCTAAATGTATCTAACTAGTTTTGATTGTTTGTTTAGAAGATGATTGAGTGTTAGATAGTAGGGATATGCGTGCTTCCTTTGAAGAAAAAGAAATAAAGTTTACCATAATATCTTTGAATAAGGATGAAAAGAATTAGACTAGTTATCTATGAACCTTCAATCAACAAGATCGTAGGTCGTGAGCTGAATCTTCAGTTAGATGACGAAGCCAATCTTGTAGATGCGATTAAAGAGGTGGACAAGATAATAATAGGTAAAGAAAGTTTCCCAGTTCCACACTATCGCAGTTTGCTTCACATGATATATAATCCTGTTGAGAATAGATTCTATAAACAAGTGGCGATAAGGGCACACGCAGAATCTGACCCAAGACTTGACATCAGAGAGGATCCAAGGAAGAAACTCCCTGAAAGAACAACAATCATCATAATCCCAGCGGGAGGATGCATAAGCGAGTGGGAGGAAGCCCTAAATTACGAAATATTTTTGAAAGCAATTTAAGAATGCAGACATGAAAGTTAGTAACAGAATTGGATTTCTTTTTATATGCTTCTATGATTGAATGCGATGCTTATCGTTTATAATGCACGTTTTTACTATTTATAATAGGATGAGAAAACATTGAGCAGAACTCAGACAATAGGATTGACAACGAAAATAATGCTAGTTGGCCTAATAGTTGTCATCACTTACCTCATATCATTCTTGATATTATTTGGATTGTTTGTTCCACAGTCTACTACAATGTATGGTATGATGCAGCATATGATGACGCCTACTCAAAACTATTTCGTTATCAACATGGTTGCTTTTGCTTTCGCATTGCTAGCCGGAGTACTAGTTTCGATGTGGTTAAGAATAGGTACAACGGAAAAACCATCAAGTCCACAGGCTCTAAAAAGCAGAATAGATGAGTTGGAAATAATCAAGAGAGCCTTGTCAGATGATGAAAAGGCAGTCTTAGATGAAATTAGAAGAGCAGGAGAAATCACTCAAGACTCCTTGAGGTTTAGGTTGGAGTGGAGTAAAGCAAAACTTTCAAGAATTCTAACAAACCTCGACAAAATGAATATAATACAAAGAGAAAGAGTGGGTAAAACCTACAAAGTCTTCTTGACTGAAAAAAGAGATTGACTTTTTCTGAAACGGTTGGAAACGGTCTCACTGACAACCTTTAACATCCCACTCGTTATGAATATCTAATTAGTGAATGTTGGAGGTTAGGATACTGAAACCAAAGATTTTGACAGTTTTGGGGTTGGTAATGATTATAGTCTTGGTCGTTACATTCTTTGTAGCTTACAGTTATGCTGATCCAGTTGAAAGGAGTCTAGAAAATCAAGAATATGAAGAATGCCACAATCATTATCCTGATGAATACTATGAGAGGCATCATCTTTGTGAAGAAGAATACAATGACGTCGAAGAGTTCCATCACCACCATCACGATGAAATTGAAGAAGAGCGATATCGCAATCACGGTTGCCATTAGAACTATCTAGTCGCCTCATCCTTTCTATACTCTTAATTTACCATTCTCAGCTTCATGTATGGATCAATAATAATGATAAACTAAAGTAAGTGGCAGGATTAGGTTTCTTTTCTCTGCGTATGCAATCAACTATCATCTATTAGTCAATAAAAAAGCTAAGTTTCCAATAGGCTAGTCGACTATGAACAACGATATTGCTTGAAGAAACATTCCGAAGGACAGGAGTCCTACAATGATGTACCATTTTCTCTTTATGTTCTCAAGCCTCTGGTCAATCGTTTTAGTAAGTCCTTCTATGTATATTTCCTTCCTCTCCTTCGTAGACTTACCACGGAACACGATTTTAGTACCGTAGGTTACAGATAACAACTCAAAGATTAAACCGATAACTACCAAGACGTCAGACAACAACATACTTCTCCCTACAATTCGACAACTAATAAAATCTTCTAAGATTCTACGATTACCAACTACTTGATATGGGCATACGTTCAGTGGTAACGTCGGGTTTTTGCCATACACATGTACCATGATCTTTGTTTGTTTAGGAAAATAGAAGAAAGTGAGGTGAATTGAGGAGGATTCTTTTTGAATTGTTTCTTCTGCGTAAAAGGAAAAAGGCTACGGTTGCTGCTGTATGGATGAATTCGGAAAGAAAAAGCTACAAAAAATAATGAGGTTGCTGCACAAAACCTTCTATGGTTGTAGAAAAAGAAATAGCTGAAACCAAGAGTCACATGGACTCAGAAATCAGGTCCTCTGCTACTTCTTTCGCCCAAGAGCCCGTGTATTGGTTCTTCAGAATCTCATTTAAGTAGTCCTTCCATGAAATTTCCATAGCCCTTCTCCAATCATCATACTTTTGGGCGATGCGTCTATAGGTTTTTTCGTGGAGTTCACAGTATTTCTCTATGGCTTCCTTACTGCAAATTCTGCATTTCATTATGTTCTTTCCTCTTTTCTTTTAAGGGGCAATCGGGATTGAAGCACAATCTCCACGGTTTTCGACCCCTAATTTGTACTTGCACTAGGGGCCATCCGCAGGAGCTACAATTTCTTACCAGAGGTTTGGTGGTTCCGCGTTGGGGGAGGGGAAATGATGTTTTGCAGATATTTTTGAAGTAGTTGGTGCACCCGATGAAGCGCTTCCCAGTTTTTCGCGAATACAAAATCATTAGGGTGCCTGTACCGCAATTCGGACATTTTCCTAGGATTCGTTCTTGCATCTGCGCTTTTTTAATGGCGTTACTCAAGGCTTCACCTATTTGTCTCTCTTTTTCTTTAAACTGTTCCAGCTGAGGCTTGAGTTGTTGAATGGCTTCTATAAGTATGTTTTCCCTATTTTCGTTCTTACTTTGAATTTGCTCCATTTTTTTCTCGAGTTCTTGGGTGAGTTTTACTGAGATGACGTTTGGCGCATATTTGCTGAGGATATCGATGATGTCAAATCCTAGCTCAGTTACAACTATCCTTTCGTCGGTGGTATATCTTCGATTATAAAGAGTTTCGATAATGTCGGCTCTTGTAGCCTTTGTTCCGATTCCAAGCTCTTCCATTTTCTTGAGGAGACTGCTCGGGTTGTAGCGTGGCGGGGGATTGGTGAACTTGTCGTCGCGCATGATGTGTTTTAACTGAATCGATTCCCCTTCTTTAATTGGAGGTAACAACACTTCTTCGGCTCTGACGAACGGTTTGTAGAATTGCATCCAACCTTCTTTCAGGATTCTTCTTCCCATTAGAAAGAAGCTGTGGCCATTCACCTCTAAGCGAACTTTTACGTTTTGTTTTATCGCTGCTTCTCCGAATACAGCCATGAATCTTTTGACAGTTAGGTCCCACACTTTTTTCTCGGGTGCGCTCAATGTTCGTTCTGGAACGTTACCCGTTGGATATACAGCGGGGTGGGCAGGGTCTTCTTTTGCGCCTTCTCTTGGTCTTAAATCATCTTTCTTCAAAAGTTTTGAGGCCAGTTTCTTGTATGTGGGTTTCCTACTCAAAGCGGTGAGTATTTTTTTGTAATCTATTATGGGGGGCAGTTTCTGACTGCTTGTTCGGGGATATGAAATCAAGGCGTCAAGATATAGGCGTTGAGCGATACTTAATGTTCGTCTAGGTGTATACCCAAACAAGCGGTATGCTTCAGTCTGTAATGCACCTATATCGAAGGGAAGTGGAGGTTTATGACGAAACTCTCTCATTTCAACTTCCTTGACTTCTCCCATTTTATCCGTGCAGGCCTTTACAATAAGATCGGCTTCCGCTTTCTTCTCAATTCTTTTTCTTTCATACTTTACTTCATACGTATATTTCTTGAGTTTAACCTCAGCTTTTATCTCCCAGTATGGAGTGGGTACAAAGCTCCGAATGTCCTTTTCTCTTTCGGTTAGAAAATTTAAAGTGGGTCCTTGAACTCTTCCCGTGCTTAAAGTTGAATATCTGCCGCTCCAGCGACGCGCAGCTAGAGTCAATGCCCTTGAAAGATTTACGCCGTAGAGCCAGTCCACTTCATGCCTAGTTCTTCCAGCTTCGATGAGGGCAAAATCGAGTTGAGGAAGAGGATCTTCGTAGGCTTTTTCTAACTCGCTTCTCATAAGCGTAGAAAATTTCATCCGCTTTGCTACGACTTCCTTGTTTTCACAGGCGTATTTTAGGATGCAGTAACCGATTAGGCTTCCCTCAAGATCGTAATCGCAAGCAGCTATGAAATCTTCCGCATCCTTGGCCAGCTTTGAAATCGTTTCAATCCATGAGCGAATTTTTTTTGCACCTCTTTCCGCCAAGTGTCGTGGCGCCCACTTGAAGTTAAAAACAGGATAATAGTTTCTTCTTCCCCTTTCGTGAACCACAGTGTAAAGGTGTCCGAGAGCTGGAACAACAACAAGTTCTCGGTTCCGATGAACACGGAAGTAGGGTACCCCGCTCTCCTCAACTTTTTTAGGTTTCCCTTCACTGTCAAGCGCCTGTGCTATCCGTTTGGCAGCATCAGGTTTTTCAGTGATTATCAAAGCGTATTTTCCCATTAACCGTTCTTTCCCTTTCTTTTCAGACGCGCACGGAAGTTATAAATGGTTTGCGACTTACGACTAAAGTATTTCACAAAATAAGTGCGTGTAGTTCACGACTTGTAAACCTCCACTAGAATCAAAGCGAGTAAGAGCGGAATAAAGAGACATGTATATGCGAGAATTAGTGTGCCATGTTTTGGAGTCTGAGTTTCCTCTTTTTCTAGAGTCGATAATATGTAAAGAGAAGCGGGTTCAACAAAAACAGCCAAAATTCTAGATAGGTAGAGACGAGTCGGAATCTATAAATAGTTTGCGACGTTTTTATTTTCCTTCTACAACGGCGGTGAGAGCGTGCCTCAACGGATAATTTGTCAAAAATGTAATGCTGTCCTCTATGATGGGACAGAGTTGAAGCCTCCTGACGAGATAATTCAGAATTACGATGGTAAATGTCCGAACTGTGGCAAGAAATTGTCCTTCATACCTAGAAACGTTGAGGTTACGTCGGTTTTAGAGGCACATGAAACGCTCCGAAGGCGCTGAAAAGTTAGGTTATGCTGAAACGGTTTTTTAAACGCAATAGATGCTTTGGTATTCTAGATAAATAGTGGATTCGGAAAAAATTTAAGTGTTTCAAAAGTCAAATAAAAAATCTGAGATTAGATTAGGTGAGAAGTCTTGCCGGAATGGGTATGCTTAAAGTGTGGGTACAAATGGAATGATGAAAGCAAAGTTGAGCCTAGATATTGTCCAACGTGTGGTAGCCCTAACATATATGTCCCTAAGATCGTAAAACCGAAAAAATAGATACTATCAGAAGGAGCAAAACTGTACATTAAACGCCTTCGAAAAGAGACGTTATTAGACCATATATTTTACTGAATTCATCTCCTTTTCTGCGATACCGCTTGTGTATATTGAATTGGGTCAGATTGAGGGTGTTACTCAGGATATATAACTGATCTTTTCCTCTTCCACTCTACGCATCTTTTTTGCGTACTTTTCTCGTCTCTTCTCGATCTCCTGCATCCTTTCCACTATTTCCTTGGATTTTTCGATCTCCCTATCCAGTTCACTTATATCAACTTTGATCTTCAACATTTTTTGCAGAACCTCGATAATGCTTTTCGCTGCCCTTGGGTCAGGCAGGTAGCCGCGTGTCTCACCTAGAAGGCAAATCGCCTCCATTTTTCTAAATTTTGCTAAGCCTAGGAGTAAGCCAGCTGTACCGACAATTGGGTTTCCTGCAGAGCTAGGTAGGGCCTCAGCTTTCAGGGATTCGTTCAGGAGGCGGGGACTGTTTGAGACCGCAACTACTCTTGGTTTGGTCTCCACTTCTTTTCGGTATCCACCAATTGTTACGATTGTTTTCACGTGGTTTTTCTCTGCAAAATCGAGTATGCAACCAGCCATCTCATACTGCCCCTCAATCGTTTGCGGTTGACTATCACCGGTAAAGAAGACAAGATCGTTTTCTCCACCATCGTTTTTCCAGAAGAAAAATTCTCCATGGAGGAGCCTTGCATTTCCCTTTTTGTTCACGAGAACGTAGTAAGGAAAGTGGGGAGAATATAATCTCGCGAGTTTTTTGGCTTTCAATTGTTTAGAAAGATATCGTATGACTATCCTTCCGACCATCCCTAATCCGGGAAGCCCCTCTAGTAAAACCGGGTTTTTCAACTCAATTTTCGTTAATTCCTTGATAGTCGTTCTTTTCATTCTAAACTGAACCCCTCATTGCTCGCCTGTATTTTGCATATTTATCTTCAGGCGAGAATTTAGCTGGATGCGGTATGTGTAAGTTACCTCCACAATAGGGACATCCCTCTTGGTTCAACGTATATCTTTTGCATTTCTCACACTTTCTAAGCAACCAAACCATCATTTTCCCCTTAAGAAGGCGCCTTTTCCACCGTTTTTTGTTATACTTTTTAGAGCAATGTTTGTAGCTTTCTCTAGGGCGTTTTCCGCGTTTTTGTAATCCTCCGCTTCAACTTCAACACGATATTTCGGCGGCGCGACTACGTATATGTGAACAGATGCCCCATGAGATTCTCCGATTTCTTGAGCTTTCAACAGAGCTTCCTTAATGAGAACTACTCCGTTCGGTTTCGTGCATTGAAGCTCCAGGATTCCCTTAACTTTTACTAGTTGTATCTTGATTCTTTCCTTCGCGATTTCCTCTAGGGTCACCGCAATGTCTTTGGGGATCCCTAGCTTTAAAAGAATTTCAGATCCTTCTTTTGCTGTTTTCTCTAGTCCTTCATGTAGCTCTCCAAACTCCTTTTCGATTAAGGCTCCTGCTTTTTCATAAATTTCTTCAAATGAGATGTTTAACTTTTCAGAGGCGCTTTTTAGCAGGGTGTCTGCTTTTCTTTCTTTTTTCCAGAGCAGAAGTTTTTCTTTTTTCTCACGTTTTGTAACTCTTCTTAGCGAAAGGTCGACGTGTCCTTTTTCCGAGTTGACCCGTAAAACTTTCAATACGACCTTTTGTCCTTCACGTACGAAAACACGAATATTTCTTACCCAACGGGAGGCAACTTCAGATATGTGTAGCAAA
>JABAOF010000018.1_pt1 | contig 35566 bp, 35 predicted proteins | sample 7062171 | NCBI WGS metagenome assembly JABAOF01 (sample SAMN14538628, study PRJNA623070) | marine sediment metagenome | biome: marine biome [ENVO:00000428]; feature: marine pelagic biome [ENVO:01000023]; material: deep marine sediment [ENVO:00002113] | place: India: Gulf of Khambhat ...
GACGCCAAACTCACATCCGGACAGATCGATGAGGTGATCCTGGTCGGGGGACAGACCCGGATGCCCCGCGACCAGGATCACCTCATCGATCTGTCCGGATGTGAGTTTGGCGTCCGCCATGCACTGGCGCACCGGACCCACGGTCCGGTCGACGAGATCCTCCACCAACTGCTCCAACTTGGACCGGGTGAGCTTCATGCTGAGGTGCTTCGGACCCGAGGCATCGGCGGTGATGAAGGGGAGATTGATCTCGGTCTCCATGATGGTGGACAGCTCACACTTTGCCTTCTCTGCTGCCTCCTTCAGGCGTTGGAGCGCCATCCGATCCTTGCTGAGGTCGATCCCCTGGTCCTTTTTAAATTCGGCGACGATCCAGTCAATCACCCGCTGGTCGAAATCGTCCCCACCCAAGTGGGTGTCTCCATTGGTCGCCTTGACCTCGAAGACCCCGTCCCCGATCTCCAGGACCGAGATATCGAAGGTCCCGCCCCCGAGGTCGAAGACCGCGATCTTCTGGTCCTTTTTCTTGTCCAGGCCATAGGCTAATGAGGCTGCGGTTGGCTCGTTGATGATTCGGAGAACCTCCATCCCGGCGACAACGCCCGCATCTTTGGTCGCCTGACGCTGACTGTCGTTAAAGTACGCGGGCACGGTGATGACCGCTTTCGTCACTTTGTCCCCCAGATAAGCCTCGGCATCCGTCTTGAGCTTCTGGAGGATCATTGCCGAGATTTCGGGAGGCGAGTACTGTTTTCCCCGGGCCTCGACGCGGGCATCCCCCCCTGAGCCCTGCCCCACCTTGTACGGGACCAGCTTGATCTCGTGGAGGACCTCCTCGTACCGGCGCCCCATGAACCGCTTGATAGAAAAGACGGTGTTTTCAGGATTGGTCACGGCCTGACGTTTGGCCACCTGGCCGACCAATCGCTCCCCATCCTTCGTAAAGGCGACTACCGACGGGGTAATTCTCGCCCCCTCGGCGTTCGCGATCACGCCGGGCTCGCCACCCTCCATGACGGCCACCACAGAATTTGTCGTCCCCAGATCAATTCCGATAACCTTAGCCACCTCAGGACCTCCTTCTGAAAGATTGATTGTGAATTTTCTGGCCGCTACAGAAATCTATACATATAACAGTATAAAACCTGAGCCGAATTCTGTCAACTACGTATTTCGTCTGAATTCACAAAGTTCAAGTAATTGTTTTTAAAGATATTATAGTCGAAATTCAGGTTGCTGGAGGCAAATCACGTGCGGAAAATCTGAGGGATGGGACCTGGACCCCTCTAGGCTCTATAAAACATAATATCTGCTTGGCACTGCTGCGGCTCTAGTGCCCGTGGCGCGACACAGCCAAGTGCAAATGCTGCCACTCGGTTCGTTATTCGCGCGCTCCGGCCTCTTTCAGCAAGCGAATGATTGTAGCGCGACTTTCGGTGCGGTGGCTTTGCGCCATGAGCAACGCCGTCCCGCCACCCTGATTCCGCGCGTTCACGTCTGCGCCCGCGGCCATGCCAAACCGGGCCGTCCAGTCCAGAGGCGTCGCGCCGGAACCCCGAAGAAGAAGGCCCCCGCGCACAGGAAGGGGAGGCCGTACTGAAAGAGGAGCGCGACGCCGACGAAGCCGAGAAGGCGTTCTGTGGTTTCGAGCAAGCCCATGAACCGCGCATCCAACGGGGTCCCGAAGTGGACAAAGAACCAGATCCACCCGGCTGTGATCGTGAGTGCGACGAGGCCCGCAGAGAGCGCCACAGGCCTGATAGCTGGACAGCCGAACTCACCTTCCCTCCTTTGGCGGGTTTCTTCTCTTACACCTCCCGGACCCTGCTTCCCCTCGAGATACCGTCTTCCCCTAATCGGCTGTGCGTAATTGTTCTTGACATTCCCATCGATTCGGAAATGATAGGAGAATCATGATGACTTCATGTGGCAATGCTCGCGCCGTCTGTGGGGTGGTCCTGCTCGGGACCATTGGTCTCTGGCTTGTCGCCTGTACCGCGCGCGAAGCTCCAACCCCCACAGCCCTCGCACCCCCCATCACCCGGGTCGAATCGCCTCCCGAATGGCGGCCTGGCGACCGATGGGTGTATGACTGGACCAGCAGGAACCAAACAGGAACGAAGACTGTGGAGGTGCTCGAGATCAAGGAAGTGAATCAGGTCCCGTACTACGTGGTGAGAATCGGGGACGTGGATCATTACTTCACCCTTGACTTCAAATGGTCTGGCAGTGTACGAAAGGGCCGGGTCGAGGCCCGCATGGTTCCTCCCCAACCGTGGCTCATCTGGCCCCTCGAAGTCGGCGAACGCTGGGCTCACCGTGGCATCTACGAACAGCGTAAGAAGAAAGATTTGCAAAACGACACCTTCGCTGTGGTAACCAGTGAGACCATCGGCGTTCCCGCAGGACGGTTTCAGGCGTTCAAGGTCGTCCGCGAATCGCCTGGCCGGGACTCCGACCAGTACTGGTACGCCCCTCAGGTCCGCTGGTATGTGAAATGGATTGGCCGCCGTGGGGAGGTCGAATACGAGGAGCGGCTCCGCGAGTATCGTGCCGCGCCACCGCCGCCTCGCGAGTCTGCCCCATCGAGCCCGCCATCCAAGACGAAGTAGCGAGGGCCGGTGCCTTCTACTGACCCGGTTTCGCCGCTCCACAATGAAAGTATTTGTCTTTGCCTTCCCTCGATACGTGCGGAGGCCCTACGCCCCGGGGGCCTTTTCTTGCTCCTCAGAGTACCTGCGTTAACCTTTGTTCCAAAGTTCGAAGCCAAATTCATCCTAACCGCACTGATGTCTCTTCAGCCATATCTGCTCCTGTCACTGCAGCAGCCCCACCCAGTTGACCTTTTTACACTGGGACTCACCAGCCCCTTACTCTCGACCGGTCGCCGGATCAGCTACGGACCGCGCGGACAACGATTGCACAAGCGCAAGCCAACTTGACCAATCTCGTCATTCAGACCGACCTCCGACAGTCGGTGTATCTTGCGCAAACCAAGGGGTTCTATGATTGAAAACGACGAACCACCAACAAGCCACCCTTTTGCGTCCGGATGCACGATGGCAGCACCTTTGCCTTTTCAGTTTGTCGAGGCATCGATAACACCCCAATCGTGGACCTCGAAAGCCGTATGTTCTGTATAAACTCAGGCCCATCAATCTCACAGGGACGCGACAATCGAACGCTAGTACCTTCAAGCCGCAAGGACTACAACGTGGAGTTCGATCTCGCCGGCGTTCTCTCGCCCGTATGGCATAAAGGATGCAAGTCCCCCTGGATGCCTATGCACGCAGGAGTGATGAAGCCCCCGAAAAAGCTTGGAAGGGGCCTTCGGGAGGGGCGACGATGACCACGCCTTTTTGGACTATTGCACTCGTGCTGATCACTGCTTTTCTTGCCGCCGTCGGCCAGCTTCTCTTCAAATGGGGCGCTGCCTCGATCTCTTCTGACTTCTGGAGCTGGCTCCTTAACTGGCCCCTGATCGCAGGGCTTGCGTTGCACGGGGTCGGATTTGTGCTCCTGGTTATCGCCCTCAAGCACGGTAACCTTTCGGTCCTCTATCCGGTCTTGGCCACGAGCTATATCTGGGTTGCCCTCCTTTCGGTGCGTTTTCTCGCCGAGCCGTTCTCAATGACCCAATGGATAGGCGTTGCCATGGTCGTGACGGGCATCAGTCTGATCGTGCGATAAGAGGCACTCTCGTGAAAGAGCGCGAGAATCCCCCCAAGCTTTCGGTCGTGATTCCGGTCTACAACGAGCGGGCCACCATTGAGGAGCTTCTACGCCGGGTCCAAGCCGTCGATATCGAAAAAGAGATCATCGTAGTAGACGACCACTCCACTGATGGGACGCGGGAGTTTCTCCAAGAGCTGAACCGGTCCAGAAAGGATAACTCCACAGTCGTGGGTCTTCCTCAGACCGGATGTCAGCTTCGCACGGACCCCATCAGGGTTCTCTTCCAAGAGAAGAATTGTGGCAAGGGTGCCGCCCTTCGCCGAGGATTCCAGGAGGCCCAAGGCGACGTCATCCTCGTGCAGGACGCCGATTTGGAGTACGATCCTCAAGACTATTTCAAGCTCTTAGAACCCATTCGGCTGGGCATGGCAGATGTCGTGTATGGGTCGAGGTTCTTGGGCGGCCCCCATCGGGTCCTGTTCTTCTGGCACTATGTGGGGAATAAGTTCTTAACGACCCTCTCGAACATATTTACGAACTTGAACCTCTCCGATGTCTGGACGTGCTACAAGGTCTTCAAAAGGGAAGTCTTGCAGCAGTTCGAGCTCAAGGAGGATCGGTTCGGGTTCGAGCCTGAGGTGACAGCCAAAATGGCCAGGGGAGGCTGGCGGGTGTATGAGGTCCCCATCTCGTACTGGGGTCGCACCTACGCCGAGGGGAAGAAAATCACATGGAAGGACGGTTTCAAAGCATTGTATTACGTCTTGCGCTATAACATGTTCGGCTGAAACGCGAAGGACGACCGCTGTGCGGTGGAAAAATCACAAGGGTTGAGAGGTACGCAAGAAGTTATGGGCGGCGTGCGAGGAGACATGGAAGGCCCTATCGGCTCCCCGGGTATGCTCATTGATACTTTCACGGAAAGAGCAGACCCGCGCTCACGCTGGTTTAACATAAGCGTGATTTGCCTTGCTATGAGCGGCGTCTTTTACCTTCTCACTCAAACACGGGCTGATCCAGATCTCTGGGGCCATGTCAAGTTTGGGCAAGATCTTTGGCACACGGGGAAGATTATTCAAAGCGATCCCTATTCGTACCTCACAGGAGACCAGTTGTGGATTAACCACGAATGGCTGGCAGAGGTTATCTTCTCTTTGGCGTTTGGCCAAGCGGGACCAGCGGGCCTGGTTGCCCTCAAGGCCACCGTAAGCCTTCTGATTGCAGCGCTGATATTCAGACATCTCTGCCGTCAGGGCCTGACTCCGCTGCGGGCTGGCATACTACTGGTGGCTCTGATCTCCCTGCTTATCCGTGGGCTAATCACCGTTCGTCCTCAACTGTTCACATTGCTTTTCTTCTCGTTGATCCTGCTCCTGGTACACCACCTAGAACATGGTCATCGTCGATGGCTGTGGGGGACTCCTCCACTCTTTGCCCTTTGGACGAATCTCCATGGCGGTGTCCTAGCCGGCCTAGGAATCCTCCTGCTATGGTGTTTCTCCTACCTTGCACTCGTCCTGTGGCGCACTCGTCGGCCCGCTCTTCTCATTTCCCCATCTTACGTCGCGATTCCCCTGGCTGTGATGGGCAGTGTGCTTGCCATGGTGTTGAATCCCTATGGCGTGCAGCTCCCAGAGTTTCTCCTGCGAACGGCAACGATTCCGAGACCCGATATCTCCGAGTGGCAGCCCATCGTCATCAGAAGCACATACGGAGCCATATATCTTGGCATCCTGGCGGTCGCCGTGACGGGGCTGTTCCATAGCAGACGGGAACGTCGCCCGACCTTGGTCCTGCTCTTCATTTGTATTTCACTTCTGCCGCTGACGGCCGTCCGACACACCGATCTCTTTGCTCTCGCGGTTGCTGTCCTCGCCGGAGAGCATATAGGCGATGCCTGGGACCGGGTATCATTGGGTTGGCGTTCGAATCGGAGTGCCGCCCGAGCCAACAGGCACCGACCGTGGCTCACCGGATTTTCTCTAGTTGGAGCAATTGTACTCGTGGGGATAGCGCTCCCTCATTTTGGTTGCATCAGGCTTTTCCCTATTTACCCCGCCCGGGCCATTGCCCTTCTCAAGCAAAGTGGAGTCAGCGGCAACCTGGCAGTTTATTTTGGCTGGGGAGAATACGCCATCTGGCATCTGGGGCCACGGATCAAGGTCTCCGTGGATGGTCGCCGGGAGACGGTCTACCATGATGAGATCCGCCGCCAGAATCAGGACTTCAGGCTGGGGAAGGGTGAGTGGGATGCACTCCTGCGAAAGCACGAAACCCACCTGGTGTTGGTCAGTAAGAAGTTCCCTGTCTTCAACCTCATGCAACTAAAGCCAGATTGGCTTTTGGTCTATGAGGATCCGATGAGTGGACTTTTTGTCAAACACGGATCGACACTGGTCGGAAAAATCCAGGAAACTGACCCACCTGCGCTCCCCTACGACGGTGCCGGCCTGTGCTTCCCTTGATCCGCGCTACCCCAAGAACCTTATGGCTTCACGGCGAAACAGACTTTCCCGTAGGGACGGGCGAGTCCGAAAGGAGCCAGTCTCTGGGTACTATCTCTGTTTTGCTGCATCTGGAGAGTAGTACTGGGGCTGCCAGAGGACCAACAATTCTCAGGGTGCTAAGCCTCCTCATCGTGCGCCGGGAAGGCGGCTGGGGGTCCTTTCATATTCGAAACGCTTCATCTCCTTATGGAGCCCCGTCATGCTCGTCAGCGGGTTCACCGCGGGCGCAGCCTGAGCACACCCCCCTCGGGGTCCAGGGCAACTTTATAGCGGGAAAGGAAGGTGTTACCCAGGATACCGTCTATTCCGGCCGCGGTCACGTGAATCACGGCAGGGACGTCTTCGCCTTCGACTTCCCCGACCCGAATGGATCGGATTGTCACGGGCGTGCCCTCGGTCTGGCCGGCGAGGGTCTCAAGCGTGACGGATAGCGTGGGCTGTCTTGGTCTGACCCCCAGGGTACCAGCTAGCTCTGGCGAAATCACACAGACGCTGGCACCGGTATCCACCAGAAAACGGGCTGTCTCTGTGTTGTTCAGCACAACCTCAGTGAACCAGCCTCCCCTCGCTCGCTGGAGGGGAATAGAGGCCTCGGCTGGCTCAGGGGCCGAGCGGGCAGGGGGCCGGGTGAGCGGCTCAAGCGTGCGCAGACCCTCCTGAGCGGTCGTGGCGAGCGCCGGAGGCGGGGCGAGGCGAAGGACGGCCCGATAAGCTTCCGCCGCCTCCCGCCACCGGTGGAGACGCGTCAGCGCCACCGCCCGATGATAATGCAGCACGGGCTCGTCGGGAGCCTCGGCGACGGCCCGACTGAAGAGCCGTTCAGCTTCAGCAAAGTCGCCACGTGCGTACGCAGCCTTGCCGGCCTCGTTGAGATCGGCGACGCTCGCGCCGATGGTAAGGACAAACACCGAGATAGCGAGGAGGACACGCGTCCCCTGCCGTACAGTAAATTCCGCACTGCACAGAAATGACTTTTCCGTTGCTGGCCTCACTGGAGGTCCTCCTTCCGCTCTGTCCAACTGATTCCTTCGGGGAAGCGGAACTTCGTCACGGTATCCGCACTCTCGCTCTGCCCAGTAAACCACTCATCTTGCTCCCAGAACACGCCTTGCGGGAGGAGAACCTTTGCCAGGACAACCTCGCTCGTACCGTTTAGCGAGACCGGCCTAAGTTCCCGGGCCTTCAGATGGCCCGCCTCGGGGAGGTAGAGGGTCGCGCGCACGTCGCCGGCCGAGACCGCACGGAACCGGAGCAGGAAGGTGTAGACGCCCCCCTTCGGACGAAGGGCGAAGGCCTGGGGAATGGTGTCCTCTTGGGACGCTCCGACGACCTTCAGCGGCACCCCCTGGACCGGGACATCGAGACGCTCGGGCCGAGCACGCCAAGTCGCATTCACCTGTACTCGATCGCCAGTAACCGTACTCGGCCAGCTCATCACGAGAAGCCCGTAGGACAGGCTCCTTGAGGGGATGCGGACCGTCACCTCTTGGCTCCGCCGTCGCGGCTTGGCGTTCGCCGGGATCTCAGCCCACATACGGATCAGCGGGTCCAGAAGTGGCAGGGCCTTGCGGAAGCGTCCATTCTGGGTGCGTACGGGGATCCGCCGACCATTGGCGACAAGCCATACGCTGGAGATATTCCAATCCGCGACTTGCCCCTCGACGAGAATGATCGGCGGTGCGTCGGGAGGCAGGGTGTGCCCGTCCTGCGGGCTGGTGATGGCGATCCCGTTCGGTACCGGTGGGGGAACATACTCTATGGTGATGGCATCTTCCATCGCCATGCCCAGCCAATCCTCTGCCACCGCTCGCAGACGGTTCGGACCACGTTGTAGTGAGACCGAGACTTGGAATGATCCACCCTCGGCATCGATCTCTCTGGCAACATCATTCACATAAAGGACGACACGCGCTGGTACACCCCCCCGGACCTTTCCGGAAATCGTCTCAGTCTGTTGCTCGGTAACCCGGGAACGGGGTCCGTCCAGGCGCACGTTCAGCCGGCCAATGCCACGCCCGTCAGCCAATCCAGGCGTGGACTCTGGTGACGCGTACATCGGTGGCTCCACTACCGCCCCTGGAGGAGGAAAGGGCGTGGCGTTCACTCCGAGGGAGCTGGTAGCGATAGCGGGGGCTTGTGGGGCTGGTGCCGACGAGGAATCAGGAACTTCTTCAGGGACCAACGATGCGGCACCGGAATCGGCAATCGCAGTCTCCTCGGACCTCCGCGGCCTCGGATCGCTCGATGAGGATCGCTCAGGCTCGGCGGGGAGCGGTTCTGAAGCCTCAAGCGCAGCGACCTGCGTCCCGTGGTGCATCTCTTTCGGGTCGGGCGCGGGCTGCCGAGGGGATGCACTGGCCGCCAGCGGAAAGGAGGGGGGGGTTTGCACCGTAATAGCTGTTCCCGGCGGAGGGAACAAACCTGGGCCCGCATCGAGGGACCCAGCGGCAGCTGCGGTGGTGTCTGCATTGAGCACCGCCGGAGAATCGGGCGCTCCTTCTGGCGTTCGGGACGCGGCCTCCGAATGGGTGCCTGGGGACTCCATGGACTCTAGGGACGTCGTGTCGACGGAGGGAGATGGCAATGGCTTCTTGTCTTGGGTGGGTGGAGACACGTTCGCTATCAGTGGGACCCTCGGGACTTCCGACGTCGGATTGACAGCGGAAACATCCTCCGGCGTCTCACCCTCAGCTGAGGAAGTGCCTTGGCCTTCCGCGGGTGGCTCGGGTGTTGGTAGGAGTGCCGCCGCAATGCGTGCGGCGCCCTCATCCAGCTCGGGAGCGACAGCGGCTTCGTCCGAGACGGGCAATGACCCCCAATCAGCACCTCCGTCCGGTGCTGCGGAAGCGATCACTGATTCAGCGTGCGGGGCTTCCTCAGGTTTCTGTGGCGTCGGGTCGGCTGACCGGGCCTGATCCGGCTCCTCTTTGAGGTCTTGTGGAGACACTACTGGAATCGGCGGCCGCGGCGTGCTCCCTTCGACGAGCGGTGCGGGGAGCACCTCTGGAGCCTGGAGCTCAGCTAGTTGGGTCCCCTGGCGCTCTTCTCTCGGCTCAGATGCTGGCGGGCGGGGGGCCTCGCTGTTTACCAGTGCTGAGACCGTCGTATCCCGCGCGGCCACGACCGCGCCTAGCGGAGGGAAGAGCGCGGGGCCTGCATCGAAGGGCTCGGCAGAAACAACAGGCTCGCTTGGTGTCGCCACCGTCGGGGACTCAGAGACCGCCTGAGCTGCCGCGGGCTCTTCCACCGGATGATCGAACGGGACTCCCTCGGGCTCCCCCGGAGTCGCGTCGGCGGGAAGTGTCTCTAACGTCTGCATTTCATTCAAGTGGGTGTCTCGAATTTCCGCGGGAGGGCGAATCGACGCAATTCGCGCGGGATCCTCACCCAGGACCTTGGCGGCAAAGGTGGGGCTGTCCGGGACGATCATTGCCGTTTGATCCGGAGCAACCTCCTCAACCGTGGACGCCGATCCCACACGGGTACCCGGACCTTCCTCAGACTCCTGAAGGCTTAGGTCAGCGGAATGGGACCGCACCGCCTCCAGGGTGGCAACCCGCGCCTCGACCGCCGTCCCGGGAGGAGGGAAGAAGGCGGACGGTGAGAGGGGCGCGGGTTGCGTTGCCGCCTCCTGGATCTGTGAAGCGGAGAGGAGCGCCTCAGGCGCGGACGGAGTGAACTCCGCAACGCGTGTAAGGTCCTCATTCAGACCCTGGGTTATGAAACCGCCGCTCTCTGGAACGTCTGCAGGCGTGGGATCGACAACTACCTCAGGCGCCGCGAAAGCGTCTACCGGATCCGCGACCAGGGGCTCTCGAGGCTCCCGCAGCGTCGGCTCGGTGGAGGAGAACGGCTCCGGCAGAGGACTACTTGCCTGGTCCGGTGAGGTGGTGAACTCCTCACGAATCCGGAGATCGGCCAGATGGGTTCCCTGGCGCACTTCTGTCTGCTCAGACGCAGGCGGGCGTGAGGCCACACTGGTCACTGAGGCGGACGGTACGATTGACCGCCCTGCTACGGCTGCCCCGGGCGGAGGGAAAACTGCAGGACCGAGCTCGGGGGACTCGGCGGCAACAACAAGGTCACCTGAGGTCGGCACGGGCGTGGATTTAGAGGCCGCATGGAACTCCGGCGGCCTTTCTGCCGAACCAGGCTCTTGCAGCGTCGCGTCGGACGATGGAGACGACTGCCGCTTCATCTCTGGGGTCAATGCAGTCACTTTGGACTTGGGCAGCAGCGGCGTAACCTCCTGGACAGACTTGGCGGCGAGGATCGGTCCCGGCGTCTGGCTCGCGGACGCGCGAGTGTCTTGGCTCGGCGACAGGGACTCGGACGCTGACGGCCGGGCTGCCGCAACGATGGGGGGGCTAGCGGATTCTGCTTGCCGGAGACTGGGAGGCACACTCTGCGCCGACGAAGAGGACGTGGCGGGTTGTGCTGCGATCGCCGTCCCTGGGGGAGGAAAGAGCGAGGGACCCGCGTCAACGGGCCGGCTGGCGACAGCGGAGCTGTCTGGGACCGGCAATGGAGGGGCCTCAGGGGTTGGCTTCGACGCCGGGGGGACTGGCGCCGACTGGGCTTTCAAAGGTTCGGGCTGGGCATTCTGGACGGAAGACGAAAGTGGTGCAACGGGCACCAACCGTTCAGCAGTGGGTTTCAGTGCCCGGACCGAAAAGAGTTCCACGACACGTTCTCGTTTCGTCGCAAATCTCGGCGAGGCTTCGTCATTGGCTGCAGGTGCCGCTGTCGGACCCTCCTCCGCGACCTTCTTCGGCGGGGGACCTTCGTTCGTGGACGCTCCAGCAGGTGCACCCGCGACGGCCACAGCTCGCGGCGGCGCCGGAGGGTCAATCCTCGCCTCCACGCCTCCCCATCTGACAGTGAGGGTCGGCAGTGCGGGAGTGGTCGCTTGCGCGGATGGGCGAAAGCTATCGGTGGGTAAGCTGTTGGGAGGCTGTTTTTTCTCCTCCGGCAGAGAGGTCAGGAGGACATAGAAATCATCCCCTGTGGCCATCGGGTCCGCCCCCGGGAACGGCCCTGTTCCCGGGGCGATGTTACCCACGAGCAGAAGGGCACCGACAATTCCCGCGTGAAGAAGAAGGGAACACGCGACCGAGAGCCAAAGGGCCACCCGGTCGGACATCATGAACTTTCCATCCGCCGGCGTTGGCACTCCCGCCTTGTCCGTGCGGACCGGATGAAGATCCCAATATGCCATCCAGAGGCCACACACCAGGAAGAACACAGACACCGCAAGGAGGAGGGGCAAGAGATTCATCACATCCTCTGGTCGTCAACGGGGCCGAGCATCGTCCAAGGTTGCTCATGACCTCTCCCCCCACTCCCGGCCTGATTGCTAGCGAACGCGCTCTCTGCCATCCAATGACCGGACGGGGGCCAGCACCTCCACAGGGGCCAGCGGGGTCGCCAGGACCTCCTGACCAGCCGGGTCAGTTTGGGGCGGGGTGTCGTTCAGGACGGGTGTGTAATCACCGGGGTGTGGTGCGGGGGGCACCCGGGTGACGCCCACATCGGCAGAATCGGGGATGACTGGGACGCCGCCGGGTGAGGGAATCACCACAATTTTGGAGCCGTGAGAGACCATGTTGCCAGTCACACCATCTGGTTCGAGCGGCGCCTGGCTCGCACCCCACCTCCCTTGCTGCTCGTCAAGGATCGACTGGAGTTGTCGGATCTCGCCCTGGAGCACGGTCACTGCCTTGGCGAGCGCGTCGCGTTCGTTGGACGCATCCCGTTCGCCGGAAGCCACGCCTTCGGCCACAGCAGTTGGCCGCTTCAGCGAGAGGGCCACCTGGTCTAAGATTTCCTCCACCCTCTCTTTTTCCGGCAGATCCTTCCCGGTCTCCATTCTGAGTACGACGTTGGTCATCCGTGGCGTGACAGGCGCAAGCGTCACAGAGATTGACACCCTCTCCCCGCTCCGGGCGGTCTTGGGGCTGCGGACCTCCATTCGGGCGAGGGTGTCCAACGCGCTCGTCCACACGGTCTGAAGGTCCGCATCAAGAGTCCGCTCGACCCTCAAACCACCACCGGTCCCCGGCACGTTCCACAGCGACCCCGATCCGGCAAGGCCGACGCCCAGCACGCTGGCAGCCAAAAGTGCAAGGAGCACCCGTACCTTTCGTTTGGATTGCACCTACGCAACCCTCATTTTGATGCGCGAATCAACCCCCTTCCCCGGTCTGGAAATTCCAACCCGGCTACTGCACGAGCCGCAGCCTGTCCGAGATAGCCGTTCTGACGGCCGGCAGCGGGGTGGGGGGCGCCGGGATTACTTCACACGAGAAGTAGCCAAAGACCGCGCGGTAGGCTGGTTCATTCACTGTTTCGTCGTCACAATAAAAATCCCACGGGTGGGGTTCGTTGTCCTGGTAGCCATTATCGACAATACAGTCCCCATGGTTAACAACTTGCGCCATGACGAATTGTGACCAACCGATCAGCGGAAGCGGTCCGCTGAACGACCCGGCCGGACATTGCGACGTGTTGACCACGGGGACCATCACTTCCCAGCCGGGGCCCTGATAGGTAACGTTACCACCACTGTCCCTGACCGTTGGACACCCTTGATCCTCCAAGATATCCTCGTCCGAGCTGCCGCTGCACGCCGAAAGACTGTTGTTATACTCGGTGAGGAAATTCTCTTCGAGAACATCGAACACCGACTGCTGCATGCCATTATTGGTCCCGATGTCTGGAGGATTATCCGGATCGTCTAACACGGGGGGATCACAGGTTTGGCTGCAGTTTCCACCGCCCGCGGCGGCTTCAATAGCTGCTATCGTCGTGGGGGCACTGGGAGTACTCGTCCCACACACGTTCGCCCACGAGGCCGTATTGGTGCCGGGAGGGGGCTCCCCTTCTAATTTCCCACTACTGCTGATCATGGTGACGGGATCGCCACAGCCCGTCGAAGACGCCGGATCAAAGGTACACCCGTTGAGCGCGATCGGAAAGATACAGGAGTCCTCCGCAACGGTCACCGGCGGATTGGCGACCGCGATCGACCTAGCCGAAACATCCAGGGCATTCCATCCGAGGAGTCGGAGGAAGGACGTCGGAATCTGCGTCGCATACTGGGTGCATACGGCGTTGACCCGCGTGCCGTCCACGGAGGGCGTGAAGCAATCTGTTGCGGCGCAGCTATTGTACTCATCCGGAGAGGCGAGGCAGACATTCCCCGTCACCGCCCCGGTTGGATCCGGCGCCCAGATTCCCAGGACGATATCCCCATTAGGGTCGTTCGCTGCATTCAGGTTCAGATCGACGGTTTGCAGGCTTGGACCCCCCCCCCCGCATTTGGTTGAAGGCGGCGTAATCCTTGGCAGCCTGCCGCGCGTCCGGGAATACCGTGTCGTCGAAGCCGAGCTTCCCCGCCCCGGCCAGGGAGGCCGCATCCAAGCTCCGCTGAAGCTCAGCCTTGGAAGCACCCTTGAAGGTGAGGTCGATGGCGAGCCCGCCCATGACCAGGAGGAAAACAGTCAGGGCGACGGTGAACATCAATACACTTCCGCGCTGACTCCTCAAACAACGGTGCTTCATAGCGCCTTTCTCCATTCCCACACCTCCCTTCGTGCTACTTGCTCAGAAGGAAATGGGCGCGCCGGTTCCACTTCCATGCCGATTCGTCGTGCCCGAGGACGAAGGGACGTTCCTCGCCATAGCTGATCGTGGAGATGCGGCCCGGGTCGATGCCGGCGGCCACGAGGTAATCACGAACGGCCGCGGCCCGGCGTTCGCCAAGAGCGAGATTATACTCGTTGGTCCCTCGCTCATCGCAGTGGCCTTCAACGACGATCCTCGCCTCGGGGTTCCCCTTCAGCCACTCCACGTTCTGGCTCAACACGGCCTTGGCGTCTTTGCGAAGGGCGGACCGGTCGAAGTCAAAGAACACATCCTGGAGGGGCGAAACCTCTTTGACAGTCTCCGGGAGGATTCGGGCCTCCGCGAGCGCGAAACGGACGTTCTCGATCTCCTGCCATGGGATGTCCACGCGCCCCTCTGGCGTCATTCCCCGCAGCAAGGTCGTGCCCAGGTTGACGTAGTCCGCCTCGACCCGGGAGCCGTCCACCAGCACTGCCGTGGCCGCGGTGCGGTAGTGGGTGCTCGCCACGTAGGGAGGGAGAGGGCTTTTCTCGACAGGCTGCCGGAAGAATTGGAGGCTGCGGATGCGGGCAAGCGGGATCTGCGTCTCCACCCCCCGCCGGGAAAGGGTTACCACGTCCGTCTGCCGGTGACCCTGCAATGCCGGTGGCTGCTCCAATGCTCGGGCCGTCCTCCGCTCGAGCTCGCCTCGGGCAGCAAACTCCTGAACGGACATACGCAAAGTCTCGCCCTCGGCCGCGGGCCCCTCTTCCGGTTCTGCCGCGATTGTGTAAAAGACCTCGAGGGATGGCTGGGACAGCCGCCACGACTCCCCTGCCCAGGTCCGAACTTCGGCGGCCACTTCCTGCGCCGTCGTGGGGGCAGGCGCACCCAAAAGCCACGTCAGTACCACCAAGCCGATCAGTACTTTGGTTTTCATCTATCCCTCCATTCGCTCAATATCCTGCAAGATTTCTTAATGCGTCCATGAGCCCCAGTAACGCCGGGGCCATGGAGACGACAAAAAAGGCTGGAAATATGAAGAAGACGGTCGGGAAAATCATCTTGAGCGGCGCGAGGTGCGCTCGCTCCTCCGCACGGTGCCGTCGCTTGACTCTTGCCGACTCCGCGTGAATGCGAAGGGTCTTCCCCAGGCTCGTGCCGAGCCGCTCCGTCTGGACAAAAGCGCCCACCACCGCCTTCAACTCGTGGACCCCAGTTCGGTCCCCGAGGTCGTGCAGTGCTTCTTCGCGCGGCCGTCCCGCCCTCACCTCGAGGTGCATGCGCACCAACTCCTGGTGTAGCGGGCTCTTGCGCTTATCTGGCCTCTCCGCGACACGCGCGACGGCGGCATCGAAACCCATGCCGGCTTCCACGCACACCATCAGGAGATCCAAAACATCTGGCAGGGCGTACAGGATATCGCGCTGGCGCGCCTTGATGCGGTTGCGCAGCCAGAAATCGGGGAGGTACAGTCCCAGCAACGCAAGGATAATCGAATAGAGCCCGGTGTGGGGGAAAACCCGCTGGCTGATGGAACCGTAAAACGGATAGGCGTAGCCGCAAAGAATCGCGAGGGTGATCTTGGCCCCGACGAAGTATCTGGCCGCACGAGGATTGTAGTAGCCAGCCCAGGCGAGCCGCTCCCGAAGTCGCGATAGCTTGCCGGTGTCGCGCGGGACGAATGGCCGACCGAGCCGCTCGAGAGCCCGCCGCCACCCCGGCGTCTCCTCCTCCCAACGGTAAATCGATCCCGGCCCGGCCGTGGGCGTAGCAGCTTGGAACCGATTGTCCCGAACCCGGAACGACCACCGGAGCGTGAGAACGCCCGCAAGAAAGGCTACACATGCGACGATGAGGAACGAAAGTACCGCATAGGTAGTAGGGTTCATCTACACCTCACACTTTGATCTTCGCGATGCGCCAAATTATGACAAAGCCGATTGCCTCCAGGATGATCCCAGCGCCGATCAGATAAGGGGCGAGGGGTGACGCCCAGAACGATTCAAAGTAGCGAGGGAACGTCAACCCGAAAATGATCACGAATGCGAGCGGGCTCAATCCGACACAGATTGCGCTCCACCGGTGCTGGGCGGAGAGGACTCGGGCGTGGCTGAGAAGCTTGAAACGCTCACGGATGACCTCGCTCAGGCGGTCCAAGATCTCTGCGAGGTTACCGCCGGCACTCCGGTGGATGTTGATCGCGGTGCAGAAGAACCCCATGTCCTCCGTGGACACCCGGCTCCGAAGTCTGGAGAGTGCCTCGCCATGGTCCATCCCGAGCTGGATCTCCTCGGATACCCGCCTGAACTCCTGCCCGGCTGGATCCGGCATCTCGTCGCCAACCACTTGGATGGCCGCGCTCAGGGCGTACCCCGCCCGGATTGCGCGGGTCAACATATCCAGGGCATCGGGAAACTGCCCCTCAAAGCTTTGAAAGCGCCGTTGTCGTCGATGCAGGAGGTAGAAGACAGGCACGGAACCTGCGACAGGCGCCAGGAACGCTCCCCACATAAACACACCCGTGCGAAACCACGCCGCACCCCCACCGACGATCGCGAACGCGCCCATAAGCCCGATGAAACCCTCATACCGCCCGGCGTTGTACCCCGCTTGCTCGACGAGGGTGACAAGCGGCCGGACAAGCCGTCCCCATTGCTGATACGCTGTCCCGAGATCCGATCGGAGGATGTCCGCGCCTGCCTGGAGGGCGACACTCTTACTACGGTCAAGCCGGCCTCTAATCCTGCGGTTCGTGCTTGAGAGCGCCCAAAGCACGGTGATCACCGTGACAACTACCAAGAAAGTCAAGCCCGCGATCGTCGCCGCCAGGTCCATCAGCGCCCCCCCTGTCGTAGGGACGGATCAAAGACTTCGCGGCCGAGGTGAATGCCAGCGCGGACCAGCCGTTCGCTGAACCTCGGCCGGACTCCTGTCGCGCGATGAAAGCCGATCACCCTGCCATCGTTGTCGATCCCCTCCTGCTCGAAGACAAAGATGTCCTGCGTGGAGACAACCGATTCCTCCATGCCGGCGATCTCGGTCACCCGGACGATTTTGCGACTTCCATCGCTTAGGCGTGCCAAGTGAATCATCATGTCGAGGGCCGAAGAGATGTATTCCCGCATGGCGCGCACGGGGAGCGCAATGCCGGACATAAGGATCATCGTCTCGAGCCGAGACAGTGCGTCCCGGGTCGAGTTGGCGTGCACCGTGCATAGCGATCCGTCGTGCCCCGTATTCATCGCCTGGAGCATGTCCAGCACCTCGGGGCCTCGCACCTCCCCCACGATGATGCGATCCGGCCGCATACGGAGGGCATTCCGCACCAAATCCCGCTGGGCGATCGCCCCTTCTCCTTCAATGTTCGGGGGGCGTGTCTCCAGACGAACCACATGATCTTGCTGGAGCTGCAACTCGGCCGAGTCCTCGATCGTGACGATGCGCTCGCTGTTCGAGATCGCGTCTGAGATCACGTTGAGCAGAGTAGTCTTCCCGCTTCCGGTCCCGCCCGAGATGAGGATATTGAGGCGGGCCCGCACGGACGCGGTAAGGATCTCAGCGAGGGCCGGCGTGAGGGTGCCGAAATCGAGGAGGTCCGCCATCCGCAACGGCTCAACAGCAAAGCGACGAATGGAGAGCACGGGTCCATCAATGGCCAGCGGCGGGATGATGGCGTTGACCCGGGAGCCATCCGGCAGGCGCGCGTCCACCATCGGGGCGGACTCGTCCACCCGGCGACCCACCTGCGAGACAATCCGCTCGATGGTCTGGAGAAGGTGCGCGTCATTCCTGAACATGACGTCGGTGCGCTCGAGTCTGCCACGCCGCTCGACGTACACTTCATGCGCCCCGTTGACAAGGATATCCGAGATTGCCGGGTCGCGCATGAGCGGCTCAATGGGCCCGAGCCCGAAGGTCTCGTGCTGCACGTCGAGGACGATCTGATCCCGCTCGCGGCGGCTTAGGGGCGTCTCTTCCCCCGCGAGGAGGTCCTCGAGGATCCGCCCGATCTGCTGCTGGACCAGATCCGGTGGGAGACTGTCGAGTTTTGAGAGGTCAATCCGCTCGATGAGCTGACGATGAATGCGGACCTTCAAATCGCTGTATGCCCCATCTTCCCTGTCCCGTCCCGAGCCAAGATCACCCTTGGCAACAGGATGCGGAAGCTTCTGTTGGCGGCCCCTGGGTGTTTTCATCTGTTATTTGCCTCCTGGCAATCGGGAAGGGGTCCACATGGAGCGGAGCATCGCGGGCGCATGCGTTGGTGGCTCCGGCACCGACCCGTTCACAATCATGTCGCTCAACTGACGTAGGTTCTTGGCGATCCTTGAGCGCGGTGAAGCCGTCACGACAGGTTCCCCGTTGTTGATGGCAGTGACCACAGAGGGGTAGTCGCTCGGCGTCTTCCAGTAAATGGGCATCTCCATCGTTTCTCGGACGTGCTTGAGGGTGACATCTTCCCCAGTCCCCTCGCGCATCACCACGATCCTGACCTTTTGGATTGCCAGTCCGAGGTGGCGAAAGGCGGCGAGCCCGGCCGCCCCCGACCGGAGTGCCGATACATTCAGGCTCACCAGGAAAAGGATCTCGTCGGAGACCTCGAGCGCCGCGATGGTCCCCGGATCCATGTCGTTGGGGAGGTCGAGAACAATATGGTCGAAATGCGACCGAAGGATCTCGAGACCCGTCCTGACGTGCTCAGCCGAGAGTTTTGCACGCTCCATCCGCGTTGGCCCTGGGATCACACAAAGCCCACTGACGTGTTGGACTACGAGACCTTGCAGGAACGCTTCATCAATCCGCCCAACGTTCTCAAATGCGTCAAGGACCGAGTACGTGTGGCGAAGGTTGAGAAAGGTCGCCACGTCGGACTGGCGGGTGTCGAGGTCCATCAGGAGCACGCCCCCGGAGACCTGTCGCGCCAAACACACGGCCAGATTGGTCGCCACCGTGGTTACGCCGACTCCCCCCTTGGTCGAGAAGACTGACGTCACCCGCCCGTGTCGTCGCGCGTCTCCGGTGCTGCGTCGCGAGCGAATGACCTTCTCCAGCGCCGCCACCAGCTCGTCTTGCCTCACTGGGCGGCCCAGGAAATCGAGGGCACCGGCCCGGATGATCCGGATGACGAGGTCAGCGGACACACTGGTACCGGTGGCAATAATAGCTGTGTCGGGTAGCGCTCGGGCTAGTTGCTCGATGGCCGCGGTCGTTTTTCCGTGGTCCCTTCCGTGCTGCTCGGAGGGCACCTCTACAACGAGAATGTCGGGGCGAAGGGCTGGAGCCTCGCGAGACGCCCCCGCAGTGTCGGAAAACTCACCCACCACTGAGCAAGGAATGGCACCCAGCATCTGCCGGAGTTTGGCGCGGGCGTCCTTGTCGGTGTCGACGATCATCGCTCGAAGCATTGGTGCCATGCGCGCCTCCCGATTACTTCTCCTGGAGTCTACTCTCGCCAAAGGGGTGCTCCACAACCTCACCGACGCCGGGGATCCCGGGCACCAGCGTGAACTCCTCTTTCTCCGCCTCGGTGAGCTCCAGAAGCTTGGCCGGATCGGGGGCCATAGGCGAGCCGGGTGGGGGCGCCTCGACCAGCTTTACCGTCACGATGAAGAGGAGTTCCGACTCATCTTTTTGGAACCGAGTACTCCGGAAGAGCGCGCCGAGGATCGGAATGTCGCCGAGAAGCGGAATCTTGGCCACGGCTTGCCGGACCGCATTGTTAATCAACCCGGCGATGGCAAAGCTCTCACCATCCCTCATGTCGACGGTAGTGAAGGCCGCGTTCTTTCGGACCGTCGGAACCTCAGTGCCCGCGGTGACCACAGTATTGGCGAAGTCAAGGGTTGACACCTCCTGTTCCACTCTCAGATTGATCCTGATCCCATCGACCACGACCGGCAGGAAAGTGAGACGCACGCCAAAGGGCTTGAACTCGATGGTGACCGACTCGCCCGCTTCCTGTGCCACGGGGTAGGGGAACTCTCCCCCGGAGAGGAAGCTGGCCTCCTTGCCACTCTCTGTGACCAGGTTGGGCTTGGCCAGCGTCCGGAGGAGGTCCCGCTCGGCCAGGGCCCGGACCATCCCGGCGTAGTCCCGGTCATCGGAGGCGAAGAATAGGTTGGCGAGATCGCTGAATGCGAGGTCGGGTGCCGTCGGGTCGCTTATCAGTCCTAGCGGCGGAAAGAAGGGGGTCCCGGGAAATGCGCCGCCTTGGAAGGTGTCACCTAGCAGCCTGAAGCTGAAGCCGAGTTCGCGTAGGGCGGCGCGTGCCACCTCCGCCACCTGGACCTGGAGCAGGACCTGCGGGGGACGGGTGTCCTTCAGGCTGAGGAGACTGATGACATTGCCTTTTTCGGCGAAGGCGGCGGCGACGGCGGAGGCAGCGGGGATAAACTCCTCGCTCGATACCGCGCCTTGTAAAATCACGGCCTTCTGCGCCGCGCGCACCTCAATCTTGTCACTGTCACGGGGGGCGAGCTGCTCAAGCCGTTCCCTGAGGAGGTCCAGGTCGGTCTGTACTAACAAGTCGAAAAACTGGGTCTTTTGGGGATAGAAGACCACCAGCGAGGTTACCCCGACGGCCTTGCCATTAATCAGGATCTGGTTTGGCGAGACGACAAAGACATCCGCGATTTTTGGCTCAGTAACCGACACCCGATCGAAGGCCTCCTTGAGCTCCAGAACCTGTGATTTTCCAATGGTTACGTTAATCCGTACCGGCCCTTGCGCGGCGGCTGCCATGTTTACATAGGCGCCGGTGAGCACGAGGTTCGTCACCAGGAGTCCCAGGACGAGTCGGCCCACGGAGGAATGATCTCTTGTCCGCATGCGTCTTCTCCTTCCTTAGCGGGGCGTCGCCTTGACCCACATGTTTTTTCCCGTATCTCGGACGAAGGTGACCTCGGTCGCCTGGCCTGCCCGGAGGACCGAGACGACGTGCGCCTTGATTTTTGGCGCGGGAAGCGGAGCGCTATCGGCCACGCGACTCTTTGACGCCTTTGACTTTGGTGTTGCCTCTGACGGCCCGAGGAGCGTGGTCCGGGTGACCCCGACTGTTTGGATCGACTGTTCATCGCGGTAATTCCGTGTGGCCAACATCAACTTGCCTGAGGTCTGGGCCAGCGCCAAGCGCTCGGCTTGCTCCGGCGTCAGGGCGACTGTCACCGTGGTGATCTTCACCGGCTTATTGTCCTTCATCTCGACACTCTGCCCCGCCGCGAGAACCGGGACATTCTGCAAGATCGTTTTGGCGATCTGGTCACCGTCCCCCTTATCCATACTCACCAGGACATCGACGCGGCTATGCGGCATGATGAAACCGCTCTCCTGCACCGCCCTGTCAACCTTGATTGTCACACCCCGAAGGCCCTCTGGGACGATCATCGGAAGAACTCCGCCCGGTGTCTCTTTTTGCGGGTCCACGAGCTTTTGCCTCAGCACTGGCTCACCGGAGACCATCGAGCTCCGGGTCACCAGTCCCTCGGCTTCGGCAAAGCTCTTGATGGCACCCTCGGGCACAGAGTTTTCCGGCCAGGTTGCGAGCTCAATGTGTTGTCTGGTCAGAGATTCCCCCAGTTCCATGTTCACCGCAGCCACCACTACTTGCTCGGTCGCCTGCCGATCAGCCTGGCGCGTGACGCTTCGGCTAACAGTCCGGTAGATTATCGCTCCAGTGAAGAGACCGACCACCGTAGCTATGGCTAATACCAAAAAGAGTCGTCGACGCATGGCACCCCTCCTATTCCTTTGTCTGTGTTATTACTCGTATCGCATGATTGCACTCTGCTGGATATTCCACGGCCCCAACCCCATTAACTCGAGTAATGGCACGAATGTTTGAAACGTCACGCTCACATCCGCCTGGACTTGGCCGTCCGCCATGCAGGAGACCTCCCCGGGGGGCGGGGTGCATGTGACGGTCGGATAGCCGGGATCCACCGTCAGATTAGTTGCAGCCAGGATCTGGTTCATCCGACTTATGGCCGGGTTCGGATCCCACGGGTCGGTAACAGCTGCGACTCGGGCCCCGTGCCAAGCCGCCGTAGTCACCAGGTTCAGGGTGAGCCACGCACGACTCAACTCCACGATCATGAGCATGATCATGAGCAGAGGGAGGAGTACCGCGACAAACTCCAGGCTTGACGCCCCTCGTTGGTCACTTCGGCGCGGACCGTAGACCATGCGTCCTCTCCATTTCCTCCTCCAGCCCGGGAAGCCCTTGAGGAAGCTTCCCGGGCTGGGGAGAAAATTTATGAACCGACTCCGAGCTGGACCCCGATCTCTGTGATGACACCATTGATCGTGGTTCCCAACGTGCCCGGGTAGACGGCAAGCGCCAAGAGAACGATCAGCAACGCGACCGCTATCCATTCCAAGGTCTCAACACCCCGTTGATCCTTCAGGTACTCAAAGTGAAAGCGGTCCCTCAGATACGACATGACTCTCTTCATTTCTTCCTCCTCTCCCCGCGCATCTCTTTGCCTGAGAGATGTGTGAAATCCCGCTGCGTTCACGCCGGTGCTCCCTCTCCCTCCTTTCTTATGTCCGGCCTTGCAACGACACTCTAGCGCCCTGGGCTAAGTTGGGCGAAGCTGGCAATGGGTCGCTCATCTCTTATTTGATGAACCTTCCAATCTCCCTCCGTTTTGTCGGGTTCACACGATACGAAGTATCTCTCCCCATCCCCCGCTGCTTTACAACGAGGTCGTGGGAGAGGAGCAGTTCCAGCGATTGTCCTATCTCCTCGACGGTTCGCTCAATCCGCTCGCGCTGCAGCCACCATCTCGCAATCCCCTCGAGCGTATCTCCAGCCTCCGGCTGCCTGGTCAAGTAGCGGAGGATTTGCCGTGCGGTCTCCTCGACGGTTCGCTCAGCCCCGCCCATTTCCACAGCATCCTCCTATGCGGTGAGGTGGAAAAATTCGTCATGCGCCGGTTTCGCAAAGATAAATGCAGGCGCGATGCCAGCCATCCCTCTTAGGGGAAAGATGCAGATTCTAAAGGGTTTAACGAAAAGAAGGGGCTCTACGGGAAGGCTCAGGAGGGGTAACGGTGTCCCCGGTCAAAAGGTGGACGCCGGAAGATAATCTACTAATTTTCTTGGGTCCGAACCGGTGGGGCCAAAGAACCCCGGGGGTGGGGACAATTTCCCCCATGTTCCCTCACAAGAATGAAGTGAGAATGGCCGGAGAGGACCGAGGCAAAGCCGTGGTAAACACTGTGTGTGCCGAGACCCATGGATCTAAGCACTGCACTCTGGAGGTAGCCGCGGAAGGTGCCGCGTCCCGGCGTGATACCCGGCGGGCTGCGCGTGGTTCCCGCCTGTACGTTTCAGATTTACTGTCTATTTCCGGCCAGCCGGTCAATAATCGCTCGATGTTCGTAAGCTCAGCTCACATGTCTTGGCACACAAATTGCGACAAAACCTGAGCAACTATTCGATTATCCCTGCTCTTGCTGTATATCGCAACACCCAGTAAACGTTGGATTATTCGTCTCGAACGCACAAACAAAAGGCTGCCAAAATGCCAGATTCAACACCAGATCCTACGCGCGAAAAGAGCACTGAGGGATCCGCAACCGACATGGAAGCGAGTCGATGTGCAGACTTGCGCAATTTTACAGACATTCCCACCTCTGATCCAGCAGCAGCCCTCCNNCCTCCGGTTTTGTCAGCGTCTTGCGCATGTTGTAACAACAAACTCCCGCCTTCCTATCACTGATGAGATCCAATCTTTCCTAAACGATGCTCCCGAAAAAAGTCGTCGTACCGAACCCGATCTGTCTGTGATCCTTCCTGTTTGTAACGAGGAAGAAAACATTCCTATCTTGTACACGCGGCTTCACAGCGTTTTGGAAGAGACCGGCCTGGACTTCGAGATTGCCTTTGTGGATGACGGCAGTGGGGATAAGAGTCTGGAACTCTTGCATGGTCTCGCGGCGAGAGATCATCGCGTCACGGTTGTCGAACTGGCACGGAACTTTGGACATCAAGTGGCAATAACTGCCGGTCTTGACCATGCCCGCGGCAACGCCGTTATCGTGATGGATGCAGACTTACAGGATCCCCCCGAAATGCTGCCCCCGCTTATTGCCAAATGGAAGGAAGGTCACGACGTGGTCTATGCTATCCGAGAGCAGCGTAAGGAAGGCTGGTTCAAGCGCACTGCTTATGACGTCTTCTATCGTCTCTTGCGGCGAGTGGCTAACGTCGAGATTCCCCTGGATGCAGGCGACTTCTGTATTATGGACCGCAAGGTGGTGAACCTGCTGCGGTCCATGCCGGAACGGAATCGTTTCGTACGCGGCATCCGGAGCTGGGTAGGGCTCCGCCAGACGGGCCTACCCTACGAGCGCCAGGCCCGCAATGCCGGCCGGCCGAAATATTCGTTTGCGCGCCTGATGCTCCTGGCGCTGGATGGTCTGATCTCGTTCTCGTACACCCCACTGCGCGTTGCTTCGCTGTCCGGGGTTGGCATCTCGCTCCTATCGTTTCTGCTGGCCGGCTTCTATTTTATCAAGAAGTTGACGACCGGCCTGAATCCGCCAGGCTTCGCCACGCTGGTCGTCGCCGTCTTCTTCCTGGCCGGCATCCAGCTCATCACTATCGGCGTCATGGGCGAATACATTGGCCGGATTTTCGACGAGGTAAAGCGGCGGCCGCTCTACATAGTCCGCCGGGTGACGCGGCATGAAGGGTGAAACGCGATGCGTGTCCTGATGCTCAACAACGAATTCCCTCCACTGGGTGGCGGCACCGGCGTGGTGAACTACCGCCTCCTGCGAGAGATGTCCGCCTGCGACTATCTGTATGTGGATTTGGTGACCTCTTCACGGACGCGCAGCACGTATGAAACGGAGCAATTCGCCCCACGCATCACGATCTACAAGGTGCCGGTAGGCAACAAGAACATTCATCATTCCGGTAATCGAGAACTTCTCACGTATGCCTGCCGAGGTCTACTTCTCAGTCGGAGACTCTTGCGGCAGCATCGATACGACCTGAGCTTTGCATTTGCGGGCGTGCCGGCTGGCGCAATCAGCTATGCACTCAAGCTCGTTGCCGGGTTAAAATATTTGGTTTCACTGCAAGGGCCGGACGTGCCTGGCTTTGAGGCGCGGTATAACTATCTCTATCCTGTCCTGAAGCCCCTGCTGCGGCGGATCTGGAGCCGTGCCAGCGTGGTCACGGCCATCAGCAAGGAACATCAGCGCCTGGCTCACCGGACCATGCCGGATCTGGAAATCCAAATGATCCCCAACGGTGTGGACACAAGCACCTTTCGGCCGGCTGATGAGCCCCGACAGGGACCCGAAGTCAACATCTTGTGCGTGGGCCGCCTCATCGAGCGTAAGGGTCAACACCACCTGCTGCGGGCGTTTGCCAATCTGCGTGCCCAATGCAACTGCCCCATTACCCTGACATTGGTGGGGACTGGCGATGCTGAGGATTTGCTTCACTGTCTGGCTAACGACCTAGGAGTGGCCGACGCTGTCACATTCACTGGCTTTGTACCTCGTAGTGATATGCCTGCGGTCTATCGACAGGCAGACATTTTCGTCCTCCCCTCCCAAAACGAGGGGATGTCTATCGCTTTGCTGGAGGCGATGGCGTCGGGGTTACCAGTGGTGGTTACGAATACCGGCGGAACGGCAGAACTGGTCCAGGATGCGGTGAACGGTTATGTCGTACCCTGGGCCGAAGCGCCACTCCTAACCAAGGCTTTAGCCGCGCTCGTAGGGAACGAGCAACTCCGATGGACTATGGGAAAACAGAGTAGACGAGCCGCGAAACACTTCGCCTGGTCCGCTTTAACACAAAGGTATCTAGCGTTATGTGCGCAAATCGCTGGCTCATCAATTCCAGTACTAGTCCCAGCGCACCGCTCGCTTCCCCCGAGCCTATGTCATGCAGAGGAAAAAACTCAACCGACGACTTAGGGCGCAGCCGAGACTCAAATGATGCGTTCCCAGGACAATGTGACCATACCTCATCTCTCCTCGAACAACGACGAGGGCAAAAAGACTTCACCAGTATCTGCATATGCTTGGCCTAGCGCTAGCGTTGACAATACCCTCTACTCGATCTGTCTCCCATTCACGGGCCGCCTTTACCAATCCAGCGCTCATCGACTTGCTCCAAAAACACCACGCTTGGTGAACAAAGCGGATGCACAACAGAAACAAACCTAAGGTCTTGCTCGTTTGCCCATGGGCGCACAGTAACTGCTACTATACAGCCAAGTTCTGCAACGCCCTCGCACTTACAGGTGCCTCTGTTTTCCTCGTGATACCTGTCAACTTTATGACAGATCTTCTTTCGCATAATGTCAAACAGATACGATGGCCGTACGTAGCCCCCGAGTGTACAAGATTAACATCCCTTCTCCGCTCTCCATTTCAAGCTATGAGACTATTCCGCATAATTCTTCAAACAAAACCAGACTGCATCCACTTTCTTTGGACACATCAGGTTCCCATCTTATTAGCACCATTCCTAAAAAGATTCCCTGTAGCGTATACAGCGCATGATCCAGTTTTGCATCCCGGCGAAGCTGGCATCCTTCGTGGCTGGATCCACGGGCAACATATTAAGATGGCGAAAATATGCTTTGTGCACGGAGAAGAAAACAAGCAAAAACTCATTCAGAATTATGGCGTTGATCCCAAGAGTGTATATGTCATTCCGCACGGGGAATTCGTGTTCTGGGAAAATTTGCCTCCAGTCGAACAGGAAAAGAGGATTTTATTTTTCGGGCGAATTCGCAAGTACAAAGGGATAGAAGTTCTACTTGATGCTTTCGAGAAGGTTAGCCCATGTATTCCTGATTACCGGCTTTCCATCTGCGGCAAAGGAAATTTAGGGAACCTGAGCTTTCGAATACGGTCTATGCCCAATGTTGATCTGGAAAATCGATTTATCAACCACGAGGAGATACCTTCACTTTTTCTCCGTTCCAGATTCTTAATTCTCCCGTACATTGATGCCACGCAAAGCGGTGTAGTTCCTATGGCTTTTGCGCTTGGAAGAACCTGTATTGTTTCCGCAGTCGGCTCCATGCCGGAGATCGTCTGCCACGAGGATAATGGACTCTTAGTTCAACCAGGCGAGCCAAATGAACTTGCCGCTGCAATGCTCAAGCTGGCACAAGACGACACCCTCCTACGCCATTTGGAACAAGGTGCCTCAAACGCGGCTCACAACTCAGATTCTTTTTCGTGGAACCACGCGGCGCGTATTGCTGCCGCTGCATACCAGTCGTCCATGGGGTCTTGACTCAACCATGATTACGCACGCCACCTTTCGCAATTCGTATCCGATCTTCATTGTCGGAGCTGCAAGATCCGGAACCACCCTCTTACAGTTAATCTTGAATTCCCATCCAGAAATAGCCATTTACGGCGAATTACATTATTTCGACAAGATACTGCCACTTAAAAAACAAATACGCTCCCTAGAAAGTCCCAAGGATTTAGATGCCTTCTTTTCACTTGTCAGACAAATGGGCCATATCCAATATATCCCCGATGGTCACAATATTCTTCAATCTGTTCACACTAGGATGGCCAATCAGCGGATCCGCTCATATGAGCTTTTTTACACCTATGTCCTCCACGAATTCGCTCGGATTCAAGGCGCCAGACGCTTTGGAGAAAAAACACCGCACAATATCAGGTACTTGAAGGAGCTAATACATCTTTTCCCAAATGCGAAGGTTCTTCATATCGTGCGCGATCCACGGGATGTGGTCGCATCCCTAGTAAAAATGCCCTGGACATCTAATGATATCGTGACAAATTCCCTGAAATGGAAGTGTGATATTCTCTATGGCCAATGCTTTGCAAATCACGGGGCTTCATATTTTGAATTACGCTACGAAGACTTGGTATCCAACCCTAGACGTCACACCAAAACAATTTGTGAGTTTATAGGTGAACAGTACCATGACAAAATGATGGAGTTCTACAGAACATCTAAATCATATATAACAAACGAACCGTGGAAGAAGGGTACATGCAGGCGAATCAATACTAATGCAACGAACAAATGGAAGCAGGAACTTTCGGAAACCCAGGTGTTTATTGTTGAGAAGATAACCGGCTCGCTAATGACAAGATTTGGATATGAAAAGACGATAACACCCCTCACTGCTAAGTTAATGTCACCTTTTATTTTCCTCCGCGATATCGTCAACTATATAAGCTATAAATCCACGAATAATCAATATCGCACTAAAGGTATTGTAAGCGAAAAGAGAAGACTTTACCAAATGTTGGTTAAGTCATTTTTTATGTCCATTCCGTACTGACGACTTTTCACGCAGTCGATGACCTCTAGATAAACCGGTTGCTGCCTAGATCGTCACAAGCGTCATGGCCGTATGGAAGGGATTGATGAATGAGCGATTTTAATCTGGACTTTATTGGGGTTGGCGCAGCCAAAGCAGGAACCAGTTGGCTCGCTGTATGTTTAGCCGAACATCCACAGGTTTGTGTGTCAGTGCCGAAGGAACTGAATTACTTTTGCACGAGGCAGCTTCGTCCGAAAAACCCAGTCAATCGTGGCAGAGGAGAGCATTGGCTGCGGGCCAGGTTTTCCCACTGGACCGAGGGACAGATACGAGGTGAAATAAGCCCATCTTATCTGATTGATCCTCAATCGCCGGACCTCATAAAACAACGCTTCCCTGATATTAAAATTATTATTTCATTTCGCAATCCTACAGAGAGCCTGTATTCACTCTATTACCAAGCCGCCCGAGAATTTTCTGTTGCTGATACCTTCGAAGGTTTCCTGCAGGAACGCTCAGACGTAATTCAAACTGGGTTTTATTATACGCATACCAAGCGCTACCTCGACTACTTCCCTTTGGAAAAGATCCATTTCATTTTTTTTGATGATATCTTGCACCATCCAGAAGAGGTTGTTGCTGATCTTTACAGATTTCTTGGCGTTGAAACGAATTACGTTCCTAAGACCATGGACAGAAGGGTAAATGCAAGGAAAGTTCCCCGATCCGTTCTTCTGCGAAATTTTATAGGCAATGCCAGAGACCTAGTAAACTGGTCTCCACAGTTATTGAGGATAAAAAGATTCCTCGTGGTATTAGGGGCTGAGCAGGTTATCAACTGCATATATGGAGCAAACTTGCGCCATTCGACCTTTAATTCAATGGAAAAGACCACAAGGTCCCGGCTGATGGAAATCTATGCGGAGGAAATCATGTGCCTCGGGAGACTTTTAAATAGAGATCTGAGTCACTGGAACGAATCAAACACCTAGGAATAGGTTTTTGTACATGATCGCAAACTTCTTTCATTTTTGGGGCAATCTTTGGGTTCGCTGGGTTTTGCGCCTCGCTTTCTCAGCTTTCGTGCTGAGCGTAATCTTCACGCAGATTGACTTTATCAGCGTGGTGGAGACACTGAGTCTGGTAGATGTACGCTTGCTTGGGGCTGTTTTCGCACTTTTTTTTGGCATCCGATTGATCTGGGCCTATCAGATGTCGCTGGGATTAATTCTGACGCGGATGCGCTTCACCGTCCTTGATCTGCTCAAAATTAACCTTATCTCGGGCTTCTACGGCTTGGTCGTTCCCGGAAATTTGGTCGCCGGCGGAGCGGCCTCATGGTACAAGCTCTCCCGTGGGGCTGGCCAGGGCGTGGAGGCCTTAGCGTTGTTAGTCCACTTCCGGCTCGTCAACACGCTGACCCTGTTAGGTATAGGACTGGTTGGTGTATGGTTCGATCCACATCTAGGCTCGCCCGGAGTAAAGGCCGTGGTCGGCGCCATGTTTGCCGGGGTTGTTCTGTTGTTATTACTCTTCTTTTCTCCAGGGGTCACGTCGCTGGTAGGACGGCTGGGGCACCCACTGTTGCATTGCCTGCCCGTTCCTAGCTGGATACAAGGCAAAGCCCGAACAATCTGGCAGACCCTGACCGCTTTTCAGGGGTTAACGAAGCTTACTACTGCAGTAATAATAGGTCTGTCTTTGCTGTCACACGCACTAAGGATTTTCAATTTTTACTTGGTCGCATTGGCGATTGACATTCATCTTTCTCCATTTCTGATATGCTGGATTCGCGCGTTGCTTGATATCATTCAGATTATCCCGATCTCAATCGGCGGCCTCGGTATACGCGAACTCAGTTTGGTTTTGCTCTTGCGCGATTACGGTATCCCCGAGTCACAGGCCCTCAGCCTATCCCTAGCGGTTTTCAGTATCATGGTCGTCGGTGGCATAGTAGGCGGCATACTCGAGGGATGGGACATTTTTCCGCGAGGTAGGAGTAAGGCCAGTCACACTGCTTTGAAGAGAGACGGAGACGCGACTACATCTGTTTGCACACACCACAATATGAAATGAAAAGTCACATGGCTACTGTGTGAGCATATAACGCGATTTCAGCGCAGGCAACTTGTGTAAAATATCGGTATTATGCATTACCAGACCTGAATTTACAAGTAGCAAAAGGATAGATACAAAATGAGTCCAAGCATCACGGATTACCGGCGCTATACGGGGCAGTTGCTAAATGGATTTCGCACCCTTGCTGAAAAGAAAATAGCCGCCAGACGCCAGCACGACATATCACCGTATCTGGACAGCGACCGACCGTTGCGAATACTTGATCTAGCAAATGGCCGTCTGCGCCCCCAGTATTTACTGTTGAAAGCGGCTGGTCACCGGGTCTATGGGATAGACCTGGTCAACCAACCAGGATCAAGCTGGGTGGACTTGGCCTATCGCCTTGCCCGCTGGGTCTACATCAGGAAGTTAGCTTTGATGGCTGAAGCGACCAAAGGCCAGACGCTTGTCTGTGGCGACGTAGCTGTTCTGCCCTTTTCAGACAGTAGCTTTGACCTTGTAACGTCAGTGGCCGCTTTTGAACACTTCCTTGACGTCCCTTCCGTCGTGACTGAGCTCGCTCGAGTGGTGCGGCCAGGCGGTCTCGTATGGGTCGGTATCCATCTCTTTACCAGTCCTTCGGGGGGGCATAACCTCAGCCTCACGGAGAATCCATTGCGTACGATACCAGCGGGCGTGGACCCGTGGGATTACCTGCGGCGGCGGCGCCTGCCCTTCCGTGTACCGCTGAATGGTTGGCACAGAGATCAATACCTGGAGGTGTTTGCCCGCAACTTTCAGATTCTCAAGCACTATTGTGCAATGCGGGAAGGGGAAGAGCTGCTAAACCCGGCGCTCGAAGCTGAGCTTTCAAACTATAGCCGGGACGAGCTTACGTGCCGGTCCTACATCATCTTGGCACGTAAAGCCTCATAGATAGTATTCGAAGGATTACTGTTGAGTCAAAAAGTTACACCAAGAGATGAATGAAAAAGTGATGAGCGAAAGAGTCAGGAAGCAGGACGCAGTAGTGAAGAGCTACGTGCGTGCCGGGGTTGGAGTGCTCCTGGCAGTTGCACTGTTCCTAGCGGGAACGATCAATCTCGAGAGCACCCCGCCCCTCTGGTGGGATGAGGGCTGGACGCTCAGCGTAGCCCGCAACTGGGTGGAATCAGGACACTATGGCCGCCTGCTGGATGGCGAGCCTGCGTCTCCGGGTTTGGCCGCTGGTTTCCCGGTCATCGCACCCATTGCGCTCAGTTTCCGCCTTTTGGGTGTCGGCATCTGGCAAGGGCGATTGCTTGGAGTGTTTTTCACACTGGGGGCGTTGGCGTTGATATATTATCTGGCCCGCCGTCTTTACGATCCAGCGGTCGCGTTCGGCACGCTGGTCGTTCTACTATTTCTGTCCCCGCATCCTTTTATACACTCAATTTCTATAGGTCGGCAAGCATTAGGGGAGATGCCGATGTTATTCTATTTGCTCGCAGGCTATGCCTGTTTTCTGTCGGCTATGCGTAAATCCCTCTGGTTTATGCCGGTTGCAGTAGGCTTTTGGGGAATTGCTCTGAACACCAAAGGGCAGGTGCTGCCCTTTTGGACGGTTTCATTGCTCGTACCCTTGTCGATAATGCTGTTCAGACGAAAGTGGAAGTCGGCAAGTCTGATTGGCATTGCGTTTTTGGGGTCGCTCATGGCATGCCGATTGCTGTTATCTTTACAACAGCTTGGCCTACGCAACCATACAATACCTGCAACTCCGATACATGGCCTGTATAACGTCACAGCCATCGTGCCGAGATTGGAGAATCGCTTGTTAGCACTCATACTGGTTTTAATGCTCGGACTCCCCACGTTGTTTGCATTGTGTTACACAATTTGGAGATTGATAAGAAACCATGACAAATCGTTACTGGACTTGCCCTTGGAAATTGTGCGACTGGCTTTGGTCGCTCTCGCAGTTAGCTGGCTCGGCTGGTATGTCAGTCTGTCTAGTGGCGTCATTAGGTATCTGTTCCCTCCCCTATTTCTTGGTGGTATTTTTGTGGCGGCGTTGCTCTACGATCTGACCGATAAATTTAACCTGTCATCCACGATCAAGCGCGCTAGGCATGCCCTGAGACACTGCCACTTAAATCGGCAAAGCGTCGGGGCGCTGCTGGCACTTTTCCTAATCGCTGTTGCACCTCCCGCCACCCTACGAGTGCTCTATGATTCCTATGTCATCCATACCGATATATCAGCCCTTCAGGTCGCGGAATTTCTCAACACGCAGACTGCACCCGATGCGCTGGTCGAAACCTATGATAGCGAGCTCTTCTTTCTCTTGGACCGACGCTATCATTATCCGCCGGACCAGATCTCCGTAAAGTCGATTCGCCGCGCATGGGGGGATGATGTGCCGATTGACTACAATCCCTTGGCTGCAAATCCAGACTACCTGGTCGTGGGGCCATTTAGCTCTGGCTGGCATATTTACGATTCAGTCTTGTCGACGGGCGCATTCCGGTTCATCCATACCTATGGCCGCTACGATGTCTATAAGCGAATTCGTTGACGGAAGGCAACTCACGGAGATTCCTCCTGTCATGTCATCCACATCCGCGACATGCCGGAAGACTTCCGATTCGCAGCAGAACGTGTATTCCCTCTCTCTAACCGATGGCCGTCGCCATGATTGAACACGTCATCGATTTTCTCTTACAGGCGCAGAATCCCGATGGAGGATGGGGCGCAGCAACAGGAAAACGGAGCAATACGGAAGCGACCTCTTTTTCCATACTCGGGCTCAGCACACTTGGAGATAGGTCCCTTACACTGAGGATTAACCTGGGGCTAAACTGGTTGGCCGACCGACAAAAGTCGGACGGAAGCTGGTCGCTAACTACCCATTTAAAAGAGAGTTCATGGACTACCGCTCTTGCCATCCTTGCTTTGGCCCCTTTCGAGCAACACGGTCAAAAGGCCATACAGGGAGCAAGGTGGCTGCTACACCAAGAAGGGGACGACCTTGGATGGATTGTCTCGGTCATCTATCGGTTGGCACCCGAAAGATTGCCTGCCCGATTGAATCCTGACCTGAAAGGATGGCCATGGACATTTGGCACGTTCAGTTGGGTGGAACCTACTGCCTATGCGCTGATTGCCTTAAAGAAGCTCAAGCCCTATCTCGAGGAAACCCGATTTGAAGAGCGGATCCGTGAGGGAGAACTCATGATATACGACCGCATGTGCGATGGGGGGGGGTGGAATTACGGAAACCCTGAGGTTCTTGCAGTGAACTTATGGCCTTATCCTGAAACAACCGCACTGGCCCTCATTGCCCTTCAGGACCACCAGAAAGCAGAGGCGAATAGACTGAGTCTGCAGGCCTTGCGAAACATGCTCATGCAAGTTGAGTCGGGTCTAGCTTTAAGCTGGTCCACCCTCTGTTTTTCACTCTACGGTCAGGACATATCCGAATGGAGACAGCGGTTGACGAACCGATACGGGAATACGGGATTCCTCGGCGAGATAAAGACCGTCGCTTTGGCGCTCCTGGCATTAGGCGACGGACCGAACCCCTTTCGGGTGTAGACTCACATGCTTAATCGCAGACAGTTTCTGAAAAGTTCATTGGCTGCATCTTCATCAATTCTCATAGGAGGATGCTACCAGTCGTCCCCATGGGAAAGGAGCGCCTACCGGAAGAAAAACCACTCGAAGGTTGCCATCCTAGAAGCGAAAAGCTATGAAATGCCCCTGAAGCATATCTTGCTCAAGGGAATAAAACTTTTTCGCCTCAACCTGCGAGGGCAGACGGTCGTGCTAAAACCAAACCTTGTGGAATACGATCCGGGCGGTGTCATCAATACTCATCCGGCCGTCGTTTCTGCTGCCATCGAAGCTTTTCATAGTCTTGGGGCTCGAAAAGTTTTAGTTGCCGAGGGCCCCGGACATCGCCGGGACAATGAATACTTGCTAACCGCCTCGGGCCTCTATTCAATCCTCAAAGACCACAAGGCCCGGTACGTGGATCTCAACACCGACGATGTCCGGTCGCTGAAGCTTCGAAGCCATTTCACAAGCCTAGAGCATCTTTATCTCCCTGAAACCGTTCTCAAAGCCGATCTCCTGGTATCCATGGCGAAGCTGAAGACCCATCATTGGGCAGGGGTGACTCTTTCTCTCAAAAACATGTTCGGTCTCGTTCCTGGTGCGATATACGGCTGGCCGAAGAACGTCCTTCACTGGGCTGGAATTCACGAAAGCATCCTCGATATCAACAGTACTCTGCCGATTCCGCAGTTTGCCATCGTGGACGGGATCGTCGGCATGGAGGGAGATGGTCCGCTCCAGGGAGAACCTAAGTATTGCGGAGCGCTGATTTTGGGAGATGATCTGGTCGCCGTTGATGCCACAGCCGCTCGATTGATGCAAATTGAACCAACAAAGATCACGTATCTTGAAAGGGCGGGAGAATTCCTCGGGAACGTCGCGCAAGAAAAGATACTGCAAGTCGGCGAAAGGCTTGATGCTTTCCAACAGAGTTTTCGAGTCATCCCCAGATTTCAGCATCTGCTTCGGAAATTCGCAGGCTAAAGAATCAGGAAGCGGCGAACGGGGTGGTTTACCACGGTGCTTCGAGGACAGCGGCGGCACGATGCATCAAGCGGGGACGTGATCGCACAGCCTACAGGGTGTGTTTCCAGACCGAGGAGTTCAGATGGTGCTTTTGAATGAGGCGGCGGAAGGTGCGGCGGTCCTGTCGTGCCGCCTCAGCCGCTCGCGTGATGTTCCCTCGATGGGTCTGAAGAAGCCCGGCCAGATAGCTCCGCTCGAAACCCACGATGGCGCGGGCCTTGGCGGTGCGAAAGGAGTCGTCCGGGCTGACCTCAGCCGGTCGGGCACGCCATGGCAGATCTTCGGCCCGGATCAGCTTCGACGCGTTCATGAGGACCAGCTGCCGCACCATATTCTCGAGCTCGCGTACGTTACCCGGCCACTCATGCTCGCGCATCGCCCCGAGCGCCTCTGGCGAGAAGCGCCAGCCGTTGTCGGTCATGGTGTATTGCTGAAGGAAGTATTCCGCGAGCAGGGGGATGTCTCCGATCCGCTCCCGAAGGGACGGGAGGCGGAGAGAGACTACGTGAAGGCGGTAAAAAAGATCCTCGCGGAACGTCCCCTCCCGGACTTTCTCGGCCAGATCGCTGTTGCTAGCCGCTATTACGCGGACGTTGGCCTTGATGCTCCGCGGAACGCCCAACGGTCGGTAGCTTCGGTCCTCGAGGAAACGCAGGATCTTGACCTGGGCCGCCGGGGCTAGGGCGTTGATCTCGTCTAGGAGCAGGGTGCCTCCCTCCGCTTCGGCCACCAGCCCCCGTTGGTCCGAGCGGGCATCGGTGTACGCCCCCCGATGATGGCCAAAGAGCTCGTTCTCGAACAGGTC
>JABAOF010017907.1_pt1 | contig 35513 bp, 43 predicted proteins | sample 7062171 | NCBI WGS metagenome assembly JABAOF01 (sample SAMN14538628, study PRJNA623070) | marine sediment metagenome | biome: marine biome [ENVO:00000428]; feature: marine pelagic biome [ENVO:01000023]; material: deep marine sediment [ENVO:00002113] | place: India: Gulf of Khambhat ...
ATTATAATTCAAGGAAGACCAATTCCTTGGACAGCTCCGAAAGTTTCGAATAAAAGAACTTATTCTCCTCATTCTATTCATAAAGAACAAATTCAATGGCAAATGAAATCTCAATTTAAAAATCCAATTTTTTGTTGTCCTCTTCATGTTGAAATGGATTTTTATTTTAAGATTCCAAAAACTATATCAAAAATTAGAAAAATGGAAATGCTTGCCAATAAAATTCATAGAATGGTAAGACCAGATTTAACAAATCTTTGCAAATTTTTAGAAGATTGTGGTAATGGAATATTATGGAAAGATGATGCAATTATTTATGAAAATCGTCTTAGAAAAATGTATGGTAAAGAAGAAAAAAGTATAATTCGAATTTATGCTTATCAATTTGTAGGATAAAAAATGGTTAAGAAAAAAACAAAATTTCAAAAAAAAGTCTCCAAAGTTATGGAAGAATGGAAAGAAGGAAAATTAAAAAGTGGACCAAAAAAAAGAAGAGTGGTAAAAAGTCAAAAACAAGCACTAGCAATTGCATATAGTGAAGCTAGAAAAAGAGGAATAAAAGTTCCAAAAAAAAAATAAATGTTCTTTATTAACAAATTTAGAACATGAATCATTTATTTTTAGGCAACAATTAGTTTCTTCCAAAAATTTGTTAACATAAGAAGTTCTCTCCAATTGTTGCCTTTTTTAATTAACGACTGCTCCATGCACAAAGCAATATAGCAATATTAAATACAATAATAAATCCTAAAGTACTCATTTATACCTCATTATTAATTTCAAAACATTCTTCAGCTTTCTTACAAAAATTTTCTATTTTATCAGCAGCATAAAAAAATGATGTTCCGAAATAAAGAAATACAGATGGAAGTAATATAAAAGCACCAAGAGGTGTACCTATTGGAGAATTCCAAAATAAAAAATAAGTTCCTAATCCAAAAATAAGAGGAAATGCTATTTTAGTGCTTTTTCTATAATCTTTTAAATACATCCATCTTTCTTTAGGAAATGTTAAAATTGCTGTAAAGATATAACCTAACTCTCTAAAAGAAATAATAGCTAATTTTATCGCTACTTTAGCAGTTTCAACTATGATTTTAACTGCTTTGGGATCAAATTCATAAGTTTTTTGTATAGAACGTCCCCAACTATTATCAATGTTTTCAACTCTATCCATTATATCCTTCTATAAGTTCTAGTTCATTAAGAACTGTTTTTTTTCCATTATCTAGTTTAACCCAGCATCCTACAAATCCCCATCTCGAGAAAACTGCAGGTTTGCCAGATTTTTTTGTGCTTTCCATAACAGTTCCTTCAAGTTCATGTCTTCCTTTTCTTCCACGAACTCTATCTCCGATATGAAGTCTAAAACTTTCATGTTTAAATGATGGCATTTTTAACTCCTATAGTTATTGCAAAATTTATGGATATAAGAATACATATTTTTGGCTTTTTTAGCAATATGAAAAATTATTTTAAGAAAAAAAAATAAATATTTGACCAAAAATCGTTATATGTTAATGATTAAAAAAAAAAGTATAAACAAATTATTGGGATAAAATGAGTACAAAAATTAAAATAGATTGGAATCAAGTAGGAGAGTGGATCTCTAAAGGAGCAAAAGGAACTGAAATTGCAAATAGACTAGGAATTAATGACAAAACTTTGTATCGAAGATGTCTTGAAGATTTGAAGATAACATTTGCAGAGTTTTCTGCACAAAAAAAGGCTGTTCGCAATATTACAATCTTAGAAAAACAAATGGAATTAGCATTATCTGGCACTGGGAATCTCCAAATGCTAATTTGGCTTGGAAAACAATATTGCGGTCAAAGAGAACCCGAGCCAAAAACGCCAGAATTTACTAAAGCTGCTGTATTGCAGTACATTAATGATCAAAAACAAGGAGGAAACAATGAAGAAGAAAGAACAAAATTGGATGAAACTTCAGGACTTTTGCAAAAGGTATAAATTTGTAACAAGAACTGGAGCTTCTAAAGCATTTTATAATGATGATAAACCATATTTATCTTCAATGAAATTAACAAAAAAAGGTTGGTATATTGATGTAAATAGATTTATTAAAGAAATGTATTGGAAATACCCAGAAATTGATGGAATTTCTAAAAATCTTTTTCCAAAAAGAGGAGAACATTCATCTGTAGCTAAAAAAATACAAAAATATTTAGCTAAAAATCCAAAAAGTCCAATATTTGCATCTTTAAATATTCATAAGAAAAAATCTCAAAATATTACAAAAAATTGTAAAAATATTCCTTCCAAAAAAACTCAAAAAATTGCTAGAAAAACTTTAAAAAAACTGCCATTAAAAGATCATCCTTTAAGACGATATCTTTTATTGGATATAGCAATTTATTATTTATTGGATGAATTTTGTGATAAATCATCTGCTGAATTTGAAAAGATTTGGCTTGAGACAATTGAAGAATATTTAATGTATTTATTGGAAGAAATCAATAGGAAATCTGCATGAATGTAGAAAATTCAAAAAATGAAGAAAAAATTGAATATTTCAAAAAAACATTTAAGCCTGCAATGGAAAAAATTTGTCAATTTATAAATGATGGAAAATTATCTTTTGATGATATGCAATATTTTCTATTAAAATTATTTATTGATAATGAGAATTCATTTCTTGATGTTTTTTATTTAAATGATAAGAAATGTAAAAATCGAGATAATGATTTTTTTGAAAATTTAAATGCAAGATTTTGTACCCGTTATTGGCATTATGAACATTATCTTCATTCTGGATTTGTAAAACTTAACGATAAATTTTTGAAATGGATTACAGAGAATGCAAAATCTTCAACAAATGAGTCCAAAGCAGATAAAAAGTCTGAATGAAGCAAATTCCAGAATAAATATTTGGGAAGGAGCTGTTCGTTCTGGCAAATCTTATGCAAGTCTTTGGAAATGGCTAGAATATATTCAAAATGGTCCGGCTGGTGATCTTATGATGATTGGTCGGACCGATCGTACAATTAAACGAAATTTAATCTCAGAATTAATCAAATTTTTGGGATTAGATGTTAAATATTATTCTGGAAAAGGGGAGTTGCATTTATGGGGAAGAACAATTTATTTAATTGGAGCAAATGATGAAAGAGCTGAAGGAAAGATTAGAGGATCTACAATTGCCGGAGCTTATGTCGATGAAGTATCATTAATTCCTGAATCTTTTTTCAAAATGCTTTTATCCAGACTTTCTGTTGAGGGATCCAAATTATTTGGTACAACAAATACAGATTCTCCGTTTCATTGGCTAAAGAGAGATTTTTTAGAAAAGAAGGAAGAATTAGATTTAAGTTCTTGGCATTTTTCGCTTGAAGATAATCCATCATTATCCCAATCTTTCATTAAAAATATAAAAAGAGAATATCGTGGACTCTGGTACCAAAGATTCATCGAAGGGAAATGGTTGCTCGCTGAAGGTACTGTTTACGATTTTTTTGATCCTGCTATTCATACTATTGATCATCCTAATGGTATGGCAAATTATTACATTATTGGAATTGATTATGGAACTCAGAATCCCACAGGATTTGCATTAATTGGATTTAATCCCAATATTTATCCAAATATTTGGCTAGAAAAAGAATATTATTATGATTCTAAAGAAAATTTTCGTCAAAAGACAGATACAGAATTTGCTGATGATTTAAAAAAATTTATTAACGGCTATAATATTGAAGCTATCTATTTAGATCCATCTGCTGCTTCTTTCAAAATGGAACTTCGAAAGCAAAAAATTTCTCCATTGTTAGATGCAAAAAATGATGTTTTAGATGGAATTAGATTTCAGAGCATGCTTTTATCTAATGGAACTTATAAGATTTGCAAAAGATGCAAAAATACGATTAAAGAATATGGAACTTATATATGGGATCCAAAATCTTCTCAAATAGGAATTGATAAGCCTTTAAAAGAAAATGATCATTTAATGGATGCACAAAGATATGCATTGTATTCTCATTTTTTCAATTATTCTGATAGCGATTCATTATCTCCTGAAAGAATAAGAGAAATGAAAATGAAGCATTTAGGATATCGGCCTAATACAGTAGAAGAATTTATGAAACCTGGATGGAGTTAATGTTTATTTTTTTCTAAAATATCTAAATATCTTGATTCTAAAACACAAAGTCTAGCGTGAAAATCTTTTGTTTCTTGATGAAACATTTCTATAGCTTTATCAATTTTAGTATTTAAACTGAAAAATCCAAAAAGCATAACACTTAATAATGTCATAAATGTTCCTATAATCGTTAAAATTTGTACCCAATCCATTATTTTTCTCCTTTATTTTTTAAATCATTTGATTTTCGCCTGAAAGATTATAAAAATTCATTTTAAGAATATATTTGTGATATGATTGATGAGGTGTTTCTACTTTACAGCCATATCTTTCATTGCTAGTACAAAAATCATCCCTTGTTTCATTATCCACAATATCAAATAAGTCATGTACTGTATTAGTGAAAATATTATTTGCTATCATAAGGGTTGTTGCTGATGATAAAATTTCTGTATTATCATAAATATTTATTTCAACTTTTATTGAACGCGGTGAATGCGTTAGATTTGTAATTGTCATTATTTTTCTCCTCAATCAAATTTACCAAAATGAGTCATATTTAAATCACTACCATAATATTCTTCTTTATTTCTTTTTTTAAAATGTTTGTATAAAAGTATTGGCAAAGAAAGCCACCCACATGGTGTGAAAAATAAAAAAGCTTTTGTACAAGTATCTTCTTTACAGGGATTAAGATAATCTTTATAAGAATAATAAACTCTGAATAAAGGAACAGGAGGCAATTTTTGAACTCCTTCTGTCATTAATATAATTTTATCTTTTCTTTTTTCATTATGAAGCATTTTTTGTCTTAAATTTTTAGCTTCTTTTATTGTCATAAATCTATTAGTTCCAGGTTTTTTCCATGGAATTATTTTTTTATTTTTTAAACAAAAGCAAGTATGATTAGCTTTTCGCTTTAAATAACCGGTATATTTAGGAGTTGATTGATATAAATTAGCGGCTTTTTCTGAAAGTGGAGTATAGGTAATATATGCATTATAAGTCTTATGAACTGTTGATGTATTAGATTTAGATTCTTCTTCTAAAAGATGAGTTGTTTCTTTGATAATATCAGCAACAATATAACCAACACCATGCATAATTTTCTCCTTTTTATTGATTAGAGAAAATATCTTAACATTTTAGCCAAATTTTTGGAAGAGAAATATTTTAGTCTTTTAATCAATTTATTAGCCAATATTTTTTATTTTATACCAATTTAGGTATAAATTTTGCGACATGTATACCGCAAAAAAGACTAACTTTGCGACATGTATACCGTAAAAGTGCGACATGTATACCGTATTTTTGATGCAATATTACATCAATTCAATATTGACGCAATCTTATATTTATAATGTAAATTTTCTGTTGTGATAAGGACTGTTATCACAACTCGGAAGAACTAGGAAGTTCAAAACTTCAGAGTAGATTTCAGAGTATTATCCAAAAATCAATAATATTTTTTTCTTAATATTCCAGAAAATTTCTTCTTTAAGGTATTTATAATAAACATTTTAACAAACAATCTTCCTTTATTTTATTCGCACAAAATCTTTTTGGTCATAATTAATCTCCATCAAAAGAAATAAAATAAGGTACATCAAGAAAAAGAGTATATGAATACACTCTTTTAGAGGGAAAAATATATTGTTTTGATGACACTCTTTTTTATTTTGATGATACTCTTTTTTTAAAGATAGAAGACACATTAAAAAAGCTTTATGCCAGATAAAAAAAGCTTCATGCTTGAACTATTCGATATTTTCGAAATCTTTATTAATAGAAAGCGGACATTTAATTAAAAGGAGGAAAATATTATGAAAAAAATAACAAATAAGATATAATTAAATGTCCTAAATTTCTTTTAATCATAAATAAAATTTTTCCGCAATAATTTATTAAAAAAATTTCTATTAAGAAAATTGTTGTAAAATAATTATTTTAAATTATTATAAAAGAAAATCTCAACAACGAGAATTAAATGCCTACCGATGCCGTTCAATATCAAGAATATTATGTGGATAACGATCCATTTGTCCTTAAATACATGGGTGAAGTTTATGAGCAAAATTCATCTCAATGGCTTCAATTTATGTATGAAGGAGATATAGATACTCGCTTTGCAAGTGGAGATCAGCAAGCTATTTATAATTATTTAGCTACCAATTATAATTATTATAAGAGAAATCAAATCAATTTCAATATGATCAGATCAATCAGAAATATGATTACTGGTCATCAAAGAAAAACTCGAAAAACATCAATTGTTATTCCTCAAGAAATAAATGATCAACAAACAGCAGACCAATTATCTGCATTATTAATGTGGACAATGCAACAAGCAGATGCTTATTCAGTAATTTCTAAATCTTTTGAAGGTGGAATTACAGCTGGAATGAATTTAATGGCTGTATATATGGATTATCAAGATGATCCAATTAATGGAGATATCAAGATAAATAATGTAGCCTATAATGCATTTTTAATAGATCCATATTTCAAAAAATTGGACCTTTCTGATTGTAATTATATCTGGACTAGAAAATGGCTTTCTAAAAAACAAATGAAGCTTTTGCTTCCAGGGAGGGAAGATGAAATTGATGCGCTTCCAGCTGATGGTCATAGAGATGGTAAATTTCCTTATATGCCTCCATCATTACATTATGCATCCAAATATTTGCTTCCCTATGATGAATTTTGGTATTTGGATACGAAAGAAGAAACAATGCTTCTTGATCAAGAAACAGGAGAGACGGCAAAATGGGAAGGACCTCAAGAAAATTTAGAAGCATTTTTAAGTTTATATCCTCAAGTTAAAAAAATTAAAAAAACTCAACCAAGTGTAAAATTAGCGATTGTTATTAATAATAGAGTTTTTGTTCATGGTCCAAATCCATATAATATTAATAAATATCCATATGTTCCCATTGTTGGTTATTTCGAGCCAGATATTCCATATTTTCATTCTAGAATACAGGGGATTGTACGAGATCTAAGAGATGCTCAATGGGCTTATAATCGTCGAATGAGATTAAATTTAGATTATTTAGAAGCTGGAATATCTCGAGGAATTAAATATATTGAAGATGCATTGGTTGATCCAGAAGATGCTTTTTTACAAGGAGCTGGAAAAGCTCTTCCAATTAAAAAAGGACATACATTAGATGAAGTTCAAGAAATGCCAACTCCACAGCTTCCAGCAAGTTGGTTTCAAGAAATAGAAAAATTACAATCTGATATGTTGAAAATATCAGGAGTAAATGAAGAATTATTAGGAGCTGCTGATGATGATAAAGCTGGAATTTTATCAATGCTTCGACAAGGAGCTGGTCTTACAACATTAATGCCATTATTTGATAATTTAGATACATCTCAGAAAATTTTAGGAAATTTATTTTTAGATCTTATTCAAGCAAATTTTTCAGAAGGAAAAATAAGAAGAATTATAAATGAAGAGCCGACTCCATTAGTCAAAATTAAAAATTTCACAAAATTTGATTGTCAAGTAATTGATGGAACTTTGACTCCAACTCAACAAATAATGGAATTTAAGCAATTATGGGAAATGCAACAAGCTGGAATTGCTATTCCTCCTGAAATTTTATTGAAGAATGCTCCACTTCAAAATAAAAAAGAATTAATAGAGGCTGTTCAAGCACAACAACAAGCACAACAACAACAAGCACAGGAACAAGCACAAATTCAAATGCAAGAGATTCAAGCTAGAACAAATCTTGCAAATGCTAGAGCCTATGCTGATCAAGGACTTGGCGCTGAAAGAATAGCTAGAATTCCTGAAAATAGAGCTTTAGCAATAGAAAGAATAGCTGAAGCTCAAAAAGATAAACAAATAGGAGTTTATAATGAGATTAGAGCGGCGAAAGAATTGGCTCAAATGGATCTTACTCAATTGCAAAGACTTATTGATATTGTTGAATCCTTACAACAAATGCAAGAAGTTCCTAGAATGGGTCAAGAAACTTCTGAAGAGTCCAGAACAATACCTGAAGAATAAATTTAAAAATATAGGAGTTTGAAAATGGCATTTAAATATGTAGAAAGAAAAGGTCCTAAAGCTAAAAAAAGACCTGGTAAAAGTTATGTAGCTAAAGGAAAAAAACCTCCTTTAGGAAAAGGCACAAGATTTAAAGCATTAGAAACTGCATTGGCTAAGAAGAAAGGGGTGAAAACTCCAGAAAGATTAGCTGCTTGGATCGGTGCTCGGAAATATGGCCGTAAAAAAATGACTAAAATGGCAGTTGCGGCTAAAAAAAGAGCTAGTTAATATTTTTCATTTTGATAATATTAAATATTTTTTTATGTATTTTATGATGACATGAAGTACAAATTACTTGTAAATTTTTCATGTCATTATTTTTTCTATCTTCATCAATATGATGAACTTGTAAATATTTTTTAGAATTGCAAATTTCGCATTTTTTAGGTAATTTATCTTTGAATAATTTTCTGTAATAAGCAATAGAAATTCCACCTTTCCAAGCACCATTTTTTTCTGCACTTAATTTTTTTAATTCTTTATTTTCTTTAGCTTTTCCTCTATTTCCACAAAGTATAGAACAATATTTTGAATTTCTCTTAACCCAACATGGATAAGTTTCATATTCCTTTCCACAGAATTGACATATTAATTTAATTTTATCTTTTTTATTCCAAGGAATATTTCCTTTTGGAAATGGTTTTCCTCTTTTCATAAATATATTCTAACAAAAAATAAAATAATTTGCTATCAAATCTTTTTTTTAATATATAAAAATTAATAGCCCGTAGTTTGGGTTATTATAATAAGTTGAAACAACTTTAAATAGGAGACGAGTGGTATGGCTAGAAGAAAAGGCGACCGAGAGTCTAGATATGAAAGAGAATATGTATCTACTAATCAACAAGGAATGGGAAGTTATGGGCTACAGGAATCTGGAGCTGCAGAAACTGAAATTAAAGATTGGTCTGGTATAAAATATTCTCCTATCAGACAAGAAGGCGAAAGTACTTTTGGATATCGTGAAAGAAAAGATAGATTAATGGAAGAAGATGCTAGAAAAATAGAAGGATCTGGTCTTCCTCAAATGTAATAATCTTTTTAATATTTTGGGCGGTGAAATTCCGCCTTTTTTTATGGAAAAGAAAAAAACGATTGGTTCTCAAGTTTTAGAAAAAACTATCGAAAATATCGATGATAAAGGAGCTGAATGTCGTGAAGTTACTCTTGAATGGGGCAAGCAATTTAATAAATTATTGGATGATATTATTAATGAACATCGTAGCTTTGCCGATCACTATTATATTGTTTTATATGCTCAAAAAGAAATTTGGTCAGAGCAAGTAGTTAGAACTAAATATATTATAAGAAAAACTAGACCAACTCCTGAATGGAGACAAATGGTTTATTCATATAATAATAAAATAAATGAACTTAAATATCATTGGGCTCTTCCTCAAAGTGAAGTAATAGGTAGAGCTATTCTTTCTAATCCAACGGGATTCGATAAACAATTAGTCCGATGGATTGATCAATATTTAAATGGAACTTTAAGTTAATCGATTTTTTCAACTTTTCCATTTTCTAAAATTTCAACAGGATTTTCTTTTAAATTTTTTGAAATATCTAATTTAAAATCAATAGGTTCCATATTTTCTTGAGGAGGATTATCAAGAATTACAACTTCATTTCCATCTTCATCAATTTCTATAACTCTTACATATTTTTTAGCTAAAGGATCTGTTTTCATAATAGCAATTTTATATTTAAGAATTGTTGCTCGAAATGCTGGGCAAATATTTTTTTCTTGTAATTTTTTAAATCCTTCATTATGGAAATTCCAATCATATATAAATGCTTCGATTTTTCGAGGATCTAATATACGAGTATAAGGAGTTCGAACTTTATTTTTATTAGCATGTAAATTATAATGATCCATAAGAATTACTTTTTCATATCTTACAAGATCAATACGACCTTTAAATTGTTTATGTAATTCATCAGCTTTTGTCTCTAATAATTCTTTTCTTGCTGGATCTTCTTCTTTAGCACCTGCTTCTTTTAATGCATAGAAAGCAGCTCCAATATCTTGTATCATTGGAAATATAATATATTCAATATTTGCAAAATCAAAATATTCAGTCTCATCACCAATTTCTGGATCTTCAGCTAATCGATTTTCTTCTGTAGGATTTAATTTTAATTCCATATGAAGAATATTATTTCTACTTACAGCAAAATTTTCTCTAACCAAAGCTGATATAGTATTATCTCCTTGCAATCTTTGGTGTGCTTCTTTAAATGCTTTATAATCAAATAATTGGCAGATTTTTAGATATTGTCCATATTCATGTTTTTTAAATGGAATCATATGAATATTTTTGCAACATCTAAGATTAATATATGTTACAATTCCAAATGTTGATAAAATGGCAAAAAAATTACTAATATGACCAAATCCTTCTTGCCAAAATCCTTTTAATACATACTCAGCAGCTTGTTTTGCAGTATATTCGACTGTATGATGAGTTATAAGAGTACCAATTATTCTACCAAGTAATATTATACTACCAGGTAAAAGATATAATGCAGTTCCTGTTAATCCTATAGTTACCATAACTTTTCTACACTCCCTATCTTTTATACAGTTTTTTGTAGAAATTATAAAGTATATACCAATTGCTGAAAAAATACTAGAAATTGAATCTATTATTTTTCGTAATCCTTTAATATCTTCAATAGAAATTTCTATTGTTAATGTTTTCTGTAATTTTTTATGAGATTCTATAACTTTTTCCGGAAAATCTCTTTCACATTGCTCAATTCTAAAATTATCAGAAGTTGAGAAAGCTCTTAAATTTACATTTTCCATATTTACCTCCTGGTTTTTAAGGAAAATGAACTTTAGAGAATTTATAAATTTTTGACAATTTTAAAAAAATTTTTATATATTTCTTTTTATTAAAATAATTATTTGATATTAATTAAATTAATTACTTAACAAAGTAAGTTATGCGAGTAATGACGTAATCATTGCTTTAATTAAGGGTGTAAATGATAGTTCCCCGCTATTAATAGGAGTTTAAATATGCCTGAAAGTCAAAATGAGAACGTAAATAAGGAAGTCGTTCCACCTCTTGAAGGTCAAGCTGTTGACACTCAAGCAACTGAACAACAAGTATCAAAAGAATCCAGGCCAGATTCTCAAGAGAAAAATTGGAAAGAAGTAAGAGATATAATGCAACAGCAACGTCAAGAAATCGCTGAATTGAAAAGACAAATGCTTGAAAAAGAGCAACCAAATATTCAAACTCATGAACAAAATCCATTAGAAGGTCTTGCCGAGGATGACGTACTTACAGTCGCGGATGCCAAAAAATTGGCATCGCAAATTGCGAGGCAAACCGCGATGGATATAGTTCATGAAAGAGAAAAAAAAGTTGCAATTGAACAAGTTCCTAATCAATACAGCGATTATCAAGACGTTATTAAATATGTTGATGAATTAGTAAAAGAAAATCCCGCTCTGGAAACTGCAATTCTTAATAGTCCAAATCCAAGATTAACTGCTTATCAAATGATTAAATCATCTCATCTTTATCAAAAACAACAGACCTCTGGAACAATTTCTCCAGATGCTCAAAGAGCAATAAATAATAGTCAAAAACCTATTAGTTCTCAAAGTGTAGGTACAACATCTCCACTTAATGATATGCAAAAATATGAAAAGATGACAAAAGATCGAGCAGCAGAAATAAGGAGGTTATCGGAAGAATATGCATCCAGACGATAAATAGGAGTTTATAAATGACTATTACTACAACTAGTAATTTACCGCCTCCTGTGCAACAATGGTTTGATGATGTGTTATTATCTCGTCCAGAACCTTTGCTTATCCATAATAAAATGGCGATGAAAAAAAGACTTCCTTATAGAAGTGGTACAACTGTACGTTATCGTCGTTATAATGTATTAGCAAGAGCAACTGTTCCTTTAGGACCATCAGGTATAACACCTCCTCCTCAAACTTTGTCTGCATTGGACATAGATGCGCAAATAAATTGGTATGGAACATATGTAATTGTAACTGATCAAGTAACAATTCAAAACCAAGATCCAGTTCTCAATGAAACAGCATCTCTTTTAGCTCAATCTTTAAGAGAAACTGATGATGAACTTACTAAATTAATGTTAGAGGCAACAGCTTCTTTCATCAATTGTGTAAATGGAACAAATGGTGATAATCCAACCGAATTAACAAGAGCAGATATAGATGCTGTAATTTTTTCATTAATTGGAAATTCAGCGCGCATGATTTCTGATAATATTGAAGGAGAAGATCGATTTGGAACAGCTCCAGTAAGAGAAGCTTATTGGGTAATGGCTCATTCTGATGTTCTTTCAAATTTAGAAAATGTTGATGGATTTATCAATACTGCTCAATATCCCGCTCAAATGAATGTTCTTCATGCTGAATGGGGTTCTGTTGGAAATTCAAGATGGCTTTATAGTCCAATTGGTTCTATATTTCCTGGAGTTTCCGGTTTAGGAAATAATCTTTATAATTGTTTCTTTACTGGACGTGAAGCATATGCTTGTATAGAACAAGATGGAGCATCTGCAAGATTTATTTATCAAGGACTTGGTGCTGGAAATGATCCTTTATTACAACGTCAAACTGCTGGTTATAAATTTGCTGAAGTTCCAAGACTCTTGAATGATCAATGGTTAATTTCATTAAGAACTACATTGGCATAAGGAGGTAAAAAAATGACTGTACAAGGAAATAATATTATTTATGGTTCTTTTACTTCCGATGGAAATGCAAGAACATTGATTCTTCCTTCATTAGTAGATCGATTTGTTATTACTAATCGTACTTTATGGGGAAGTGGACCTGCTGGTAAAATTACAAAATCAGAATGGTCAAGAGGAATGCCAGCTGGTTGGGCATTAAATACTGGTGAAGCTGCTGGAAATGATTTATATGCTACTAAATCTACAGTTAATGGATTTACTGAAATAAATCCTTTAAATATTCCAACTTTTGCAGCAACAACTATAACTGCTATAACTCAAGCAAATCCAGCTCAAATTACTTCAGCTACTCATGGTTTACAGCCAAAAGATTTAGTTGTTTTAAATAATATAACAGGAATGCAACAAATTAGTGGTTGGGTATTTGAAGTAAAAAGTGTTATAGATGCTAGTAATTTTACTATTGATTTAGATTCATCTGGTTTTGCAGCCGCTGGAACTGGTGGTACTGTAAGAAAAATAGATGATCCTCTAGATTTCTTTCCTCAACATAATTATATTAGTTCAATTACTAAAGCTGTTAATTGTGTTGTAAGAGTAACATGGACAGATCCATCAATAAATTGTCCTATAGGATCTAAATGGAGATTTAACGTTCCTGCATCTTCAGGAATGGTTGAAATTAATGGTAGACTTGGAACTGTATTAGCAGTAAATGATACAGATAATACTGTAACATTTGATATTGATACTACTGGTTTTACTACATTTGCTTTACCAGCAAGTGGAAGTGTACCTTATACTTTTCCTCAAATAACACCTGTTGGAGAAATTAATACAACTTTATTAGCTGCTGTTACTAATGATGGCTTTTTAGGTCTTCGTTTAGGAACTGATGTAGTAGGTGAAAATGGAAATGTAATGGATTGGATAGCTTTAAAAGGTGTTACAATTTAACAAAAAATAAGGGCCTTAGTAAAGGCCCTTTAATTTTGCATAACAATAATAGGAGTTTGAAATGCATTCTGAGAATATACAAGAATCAAATAAAAATCAAGATTCTTCAAGAGAAATAAAAATTCCAGAAATTAAAAGAGATCGAAAAATTAATTTACCTTTATATGATGATATAAAAAAAGTTAAAGGAATTTTTAGAAATTTAGAATATCCAGGAACTGGAATAACTTTTCCATTTCGTGGAGGATGGAAAGGTCCTGTAAAACAATACAGTTTTTTTGATGGTTTAGAATATGAAATCCCAGAAGAACTAGCTGATCATTTGAACAATAATTGTTGTTATAAAGAAATGAAATGGCTTTCTGCTGATGGTACAGAAACTGTAAATGCAATGCCAGTTATTTGTCCTTCCATGCCAAATTTTAAAAAAGAAACTGGAAAAGTAACTCATAGATTTCTTTTCCAAATAATAGGATAAAAATGTCACTTTCTACATTGCAGACTATTAGAAATAAAGTTCGAAGATTAACAGCTCGACCATCTTCAGATCAAATTTCAAATACTGAATTAGATTTTTATATAAATACCTTTTATCTCTATGATTTTCCAGAACATCTTAGATTGCAAACTCTTAGAAAGAATTATACATTTTTTACTAAACCAAATATAGAAAGATATTCATTTCCTACCGATATTTATATTTCTGCTGAACCTCCAATTTATGCAAATGGATTTAAATTAGGATATTATCAAGATCAAGAAATTTTTTATGCTCTTTGGCCTAAAATAAATTTTGAAGAAAGAAATATTGGAACAGGGGATGGAGCAACTCCAAATCCTACTTTAAATAATTTATCGAATACTCCGATTATTCCTAGAACTGTAAATCTTTCAGCTATTATTGCAGGAGAATCTATTTCTAATACAGATGATGGAAATGGATCTTTTTTATCTGAAGGATTTTCTATTACAGGAATTAATAAGGCAGCTAATGCAATAATTACAGCTCCAGGACATCCTATAACTTCTGGAGACTCTGTATTTATAGAAAATGTATTTGGAATGACTCAAATAAATGGAGGTCCATATACTATTGTAACAGTAGTAGGAGATCAAATTACTATAAATATAGATTCTACAAATTTTAATGATTATATTTCCGGAGGTGAAATAAGAAGAGAAAATGGAAATGTTAACTACATTACAGGGACTATTAGTTATAATTGGGGTGTGCCTCCTGATCTTGGGAGTAATATCTCAAGTGCATACATACCGTATGTAGCATCTCGTCCAAGAGAAATATTATTTTTCAATAATGAATTTATTTTAAGACCAATTCCTGATGCTGCTTATAGAATTGAAACAGTTGTATATTGCATGCCAACTGAACTTCTTGCAAATACACAATCTCCAGAAATACGACAATGGTGGCAATGTATAGCACTTGGTACTTCTTTAAAAATATTTGAAGATAATGGAGATCATGAAGAAATTATAAAATATAGACCTCTATTTGAAGAACAATTAACTCTTGTAAATAGAAGAACAATTAAACAACAAACATCTAGACGTGTATCTACTCCATTTGCTAATGAATTTAGTAGTAGAAACTTTGGATTATGGTATGACGTTTATGGAAGTTAAAGGAGATAAAAATGACATACGATCCAAATGTACCTCCAGCAGATCAAAGACCATCTGTATCTCAACCGATTATTCAAAATAATTTTAAGCAATTGAATGATATTTTTAATGAAAATCATTTTAGATTTAATGCTGCTGATAATAGAGGAAAACATAGATATTCGAGTTATGTAGAACAAAGTGCAGATCCATCTACAACTGCTACTGAAGGTGCTGTATATACTAAAGATGTAAGTGGAAGATCTGAATTATTTTATAGATATAAATCAAGCGGAGATGTTTCTCAATTAACATGGATAAAAGCATGGGTTAGATTTGGAGGAGCAACTCCAACAATTTTTGATTCATATAATGTTTCAACTGTTGTCAGAGTTTTTCCAAATTATGTAATCACTTTTGCAACTCCTCTTGGAAATACAAATTATTTGATTCTTATAACAACAAAAAATCAAAGATATGCTCCTCAAGCTCGTACAATAAATGATTGTACTATCAATGGACAATTTTCTGATCCTGATGTAAATGTTTTAATTATAGGCACTTAAATGGCCCAACAAACATTTCTAATTGCTCCTATTGAAGAAGGTTTAATTAATAGAACAGAACCATGGTTAATCCCAAATAATGCTTTTGCAAAATTAGAAAATGCATATGTTTGGAGAGGAAAAATTAGAAAAAAAAGTGGCTATACATTTTTAGGAAGACTTCATTTAACTCCAGAAGTTTTACCAGAAGATTTAGGAGTTACATCTAATTTAAATATTTTTACAGCAACATTAGCAAATGTTCCAATATCTCCAGGAACAGTTGTAATAAATGTAGCTACAATTCCAGCTTTAATTTTTACAGATAATGGAAATGGAACATTAACTTCTCCAACAACTGATATAAATTATGGAACTATAGATTATGAAAATGGAACTTTTATTCTTAATTTTTCTCCCACTGTGCCTCTTGGTACTAGTGTTAAGGCTACTTCTTATCGATATTTAAATAGATCTCCTGTAATGGGACTTTCTCAATATGAAACAGGAAGAATTAATAGTGAAGATTTAATAGCATTTGATCAAGATTTTTCCTATAAATGGAATTCAACAACTCAACAATTTGATCAAATTGTAGATCTTATTGGAAATTGGACAAGTACAAATAGCGATTTTTTTTGGACTCATAATTATTTTACTGATGCTTTACAAAATGAACTTCTTTGGACTGTCAATAATATTCCAGATACAATTGTTGGGCCTAATACATTTAATGGAATTAAATATTACAATGGATCTTCTTGGATTCAAATCGTTCCTCAATTAGATTCCGGGGCTACAAGATTTTTAAGAACAGCTCTTATTTTAATTGCTTATAAAGATCGATTAATAGCTTTAAATACTCAAGAAGGACCGGCAACTCCAGCGTCTCCAATAAATTATCCAAATCGTGCTAGATGGTCACAAAATGGAACACCATTAAATGCAGCAAATTCTTGGCTTGATGATGTTGTTGGAAAAGGAGGATATATAGATGCTCCAACAATACAAAAAATTGTATCTGCTGAATTTATTAAAGATAAATTAGTTGTATTTTTTGAAAGATCAACTTGGACTTTAACTTATACAGGAAATGAAATTTTGCCTTTTGTATGGGTAAAAATTAATACAGAATTAGGAGCTGAAAGTACATTTAGTCCAGTTCCTTTTGATAGAGGAATTTTTGCTGTTGGAGATAAGGGAATTATTTCTACAGATTCTGTAAATGTTGCCAGAATTGATCAACAAATTCCAGATGAAGTCTATAATATTCATAATGAAAATGATGGTCCTAAAAGAGTTCAAGGAATTAGAGATTTTAATAATCAACTTGTATTTTGGACATTTCCAAGTGATGATGCAAATGGAACTTTTCCTGATAGATTATTAGTTTATAATTACATAGAAAATTCTTATGCTTATTTTAGAGATTCTTTTACAACTTTAGGAAGATATCAAAGACAGTCAGATTATACTTGGGCAACTCTTCCTTATCCTTCTTGGTCAGCATGGAATATTCCTTGGGGATCTCCATATTTACAATCAGATTTTCCAAATATTATTGGAGGAAATCAACAAGGATTTGTAATGATTTTTGAAAATAGATCTCCTAATGATCAATCCTTAGATTTAAATAATTCAGGAGGACCATCTATTACAGCTACATCTCCAGCAATTGTGAAATCTATAAATCATAATCTTCAAACGAATCAATTTATAAAATTTAGAAATATTCGAGGATTTATAATAAATATTCCAAATGAAATTTTAGGAAATATTTTAGCAACTGATACTTTTTTTAGAGGATCTCTTCAAAATATTCCAATTCCTGCTGAAACTACTATCACTTTGAATGGTATTACATTTCAAGATGTGGGAGATGGAACGTTAAATAGTACAACAATAGGAGCATCTGGTACAATAGATTATAGAAGTGGTGATATAACTTTAACTTTTGTAGCACTTGGATCTCCTGGAACTGTTACGGCAAATTATGATTATAATATCCTTAATGAAAAAATCTTTTTGGTTGAAAATTTGTCTGCTGATACTTTTGCTATATTTAGTATCAATCCAAATACGGGAACTTCTTTCCCTGTTGATTTATCTACTTATTCGGATTATTTAGGAAGTGGCGAAATAATTATCATTGATAATTTTGATATTTTAACGAAAAGATTTTCTCCTTTAATTTCTCAAGCTAAAAAAACTAGATTTTCATTTGTAGACTTTTTAATGGATGTTACAGATACAGGAAAATTTGCAGTTTCAGCACGAGTTAATCAATCTCAAACTATTGATGCTAATGAAGTTGTTATGGATACAACTAATATAGAAGAATTAGGAATAAATCCTGCAAAAATTTGGCAACGAGCTTATCTTAATGTTATAGGAGAATTTATCCAACTTAGATTCTTTTTAAATAATCAACAAATAATAGATGAAGATATAGCTTTTTCAGATTGGCTCTTACATGCTTTTTCTATTAATGTTCAATCAGCAGGAAGAATATTATGACATTTTCTCCTTTATTTAGTTTAGGAAATTATTTAGATACAGATGTTGTTCTTCCTGATGATGAAGCTGAATTTAGAATAAAACTTAAAGATGTACTCAAAGAACATGCTAGAACAATTAATAGAAAAGCTAATAATCAATTTGAGGAAATAGAGCTTTTAAATGGAGAAACATTTCCAGGTCCTAATCCTCAAAGTAAAAATGAAATTTTCAGAAAAATTATAAATATAGGAGCTTTGCCAAATGCTAGCACCAAAATTATTGCTCATGGAATTTCTGGTATTAATAATAATTGGTTTTTCACTCATATTTATGGCACTGCGATGGAACCTGCCGGAGTGGGCAATCGCCCTTTTTATATCCCATTGCCTAATAGCGGCCCATCATATCAAGTGGAATTAATGATTGATAATACAAATATAAATATAAGAACAGTATCAAATTTATCAGGATTTACTAAATCTTTTATTATTTTAGAATATTACAAAGGATAAACTTGAATTATTAAAAAAAATACTTTACAAAAATAAATAAAAAGGAATTAAAAATGGCATTACTTGATTTTTTATTTGGGAAAAGAGGGGAAAGAGAAGGAAGAATGGAGCAAATTCCTACTATGACTCCTCAACAACAACGACTTCTAAGTCAAATGTTAACAGGATTAGGTGGTCCAATGCAACTTGGAATACAAAATCTTGCACAACTTTTATCTGGAGCACCTGAAGCATTAGAAGCATATCAAAGACCTGAACTTAGAAGATTTGAAGAAGAAACAATTCCTGGAATTGCTGAAAGATTTACAGAACTTGGAGCTCAAAGATCTTCTGCTTTTCCTCAAGCTTTAGGAGCAGCGGGAGCATCTCTTGCTGAAAGATTAGCAGCTCAAAGAGCAGGTCTGCAACAACAAGCAATGGGACAATTAGGACAACTTTTAGGATTTGGAATGCAAGCTCGTCCTTTTGAAACTGTCTATAGACCACCAATTTCTGGAACTCCAGGATTTTTGGGAGCATTAGCTCCAGGAATAGGAGCAGGATTAGGTGGAGGTCTTGGTAGATTATTAGGAGGATTATTTTAAAAGGAGAAAATTATGTCAATACGAGTATTACCACCAGTTCAAAGACAACCTTCTTTAGCTGAATTATTAGGAGCAGGAGTTGGAAGAGGATTAGAAACTGGAATTACAGGAGCTATGGAAGAAAGAGCTCAAATGAGACAATTACGAGCTCAAGAAGAAGAAAAAAGAAGATCTCAAATGGAAAGACAAAGAGAGTTAATGGGATTATATCAAATGCTTTCTGGTAGAGAATATGGAGTAGAACCTGGAATGATTACTCCAACTGAAAGAGAAATTGCAGAAGAAAGAATAGTTCCTGAAAGAAGAGAAGAAAAAAGAGAACCTATAGAACCTGCAATTCCATCAGAAGAATCAGTAGCTGCAATGACAATGCTTGATCCAAATTTAGGAAGATTAATGGCTCAAGAAAGAAAACAAGCGATTCAAGCTCAAAGAGAAGAAAAAAAAGCTGTAACTCAAAAAGAACAATTTTTGATTAAACAAAATCAAAAAAAATATGAAGAAATTGTCAAAGATTTGCAAACAAATGAAGCTGAACAAATGAGACTTGAAAGATTAGATGAACTTTCTGAAAGTGGACAAATTGCACCTGCTTGGAGAATTTGGCCTTTTTATTCTGAAGGAAAATTAAAAACTCCTTTTTTATTTTCTCCAGAAACTCAAGAGTTTATGAAAATTGTTGCAGATTTTACAAGAGGTGCTAGAGATTCATTTGGAGCTAGAGTTACAAACTTTGAATTGGGAGTATTTTTACAAAAATTACCATCTTTAATGAATACTCCAAAAGGTAGAAAAATGATTATCCATAATCTTTCTACAATGTCACAATTAAATGAACTTCGAGATAAAGGAATTAAAGAAGCATTTGATGAAGCAGGAGGTCTTGGAAAAATTACATTTGATCAAGCTGAAAAAAGAATGAGACAAAAATATGGAAAAGAAATTCAAAGATTGAAAAAAGAATATATAAAACCATCTATTACAGCAAAAGAAGCAAAAATTGCAGAAAAACAAAAACCAGCAAAATCAAAACAAATGGAAGGATATACAAGAATGATAGATCCAAGAACAAGAAGAGAAATGTGGATAAAAAATGAAGATTTAGATGAAGCAAGAGGTGCAGGATGGAAGATAGTAGGCAAGCGTTAGGATTTTTAGAAAGAGCTCTTCCATATGAAGAAGAAACANNACAACCAGATTTTTTACAAAGAGCAATTCCATATGAAAGAGAAGTTTCTCCGAAAGCTAAAGAAGTTGCTAAACAATTTAGAATGTTTGGATGGGAACCTGCTCCAGAAACTATAGAAGATCTTAGAAGAAAAGCTGGATTAATGCTTAGAGAATATGCAGCTGGCACTTTAGGATTACCAGGAGATGTTTTAAAATTTTTACAGAGAATAGTTGGAAGAGAAGAAGTTCCTGAAGTTTTGCCAACAGGAGAAAGAGTTAGAGAATTTTTTGAAAGAATGGCTGGAGAGGAATTTAGACCTGAAACTCCAACAGAGAGATTTTTAGAAAGAGGAGCCGGATTATTAGGAGCTTTAACATCTCCTATAGCGCCATTAGGACTTGGACAAGCAGCTGCAGCTGCAGGTCTTGGTGCTGGCGCTGAAACATTAGCAGAAAGATTAGGAGCACCTCCCGCTGTACAAACATTAGCATCACTTCTTGGAACTTTAGCTCCAACTATAGCAAGAAGAGGATTACCTCCTCCAACTAGAGCTGCTGAAATTGCAAGAAGAGAAGCTATAAAAGCACCAGCAGCAGCAATAGCTGAAAGATTGCCGAAAAGAAGACTTGCTATAGCTAAACCTACTAGAATTACAGAAAAAAGAAGATTAGCATTTGAAAAAAGCATAGAAAGAGCAAAAGATAAAATTGTAGAATCTGTAACACCACTTGCAAAAACTGAAGGAGAAGCAGCAACTCTTAGAAAAGCAAGTTCTCAATTATATGAAGGAGCTGAAAAATTAGCAGATAAAATAAAAGGTCCTGTTCCTACTGGAAATACAAGACTTTCATTAAGTAAAAATATTTCTAAATTAGAGAAAACACCTGCTCTTTCAACTGAAGAAAGATCAACTTTAAAATTTTTAAGAGATATTGAAGAAGGATTAGAAGTTAAAAATACAGCTCCAAGTTTAATGGCTCTAAATAAATCTTTAAATAAAGAAATAAATTATCTAAAGCCAACAGGCGCTGATACTATGCTTTTAGATGTAAAAACTGCATTAACAAAAGATTTAGAATCTCTTGGAAAATATCATCCTTCATTTAAAAATGCATGGAATAGAGCGAATACTTCCTGGACTGAATTTAAAAAATCAATGGATATTAGAAAAAATCTAGATCCAATATTTACAGAAAAAGGAATTGAATTTAAGAAATTTGAGAAATTATTTACAGATCCTAAAAAAAGAGGCGAACTTACAAAACTTTTTGGAAAAGATCAATATCAAAGATTAAAAGAAATATCTCAACTTTCAGGTAGAGGAGCTGAAGTATTTAAAGCTTTAAGTAAAGATTCTAGATTTATGCGACAAATTGAAAGATGGACTAATTATGGAATAGTAGGAGCGCTTGTTACTGGAAGTTTTAAAGCTTTTCCAATTATTATTGCAGAAAAAACTGCTTTAAATTTAATGAGAGGATATTATGGAAGATTATTTACAAATCCAGATTATCAAAGACATTATTCTAATCTTCTAAAATCTATTCGAAAAGCTAATCTTAGAGGAATTTTACTTTCTGGGAAAAAAGTAAATGATGATATTGAAAAAACTAAAAAAGATATGGAAGATTAAGATTCACACCATGCTATAAAAAAAGCAGCAAGAACAAGAAGTACTCCTAACCACATTTTTATTTCCTCCTATCCATTTTACTAAGATATTTTTCTTCTAATTTAAGAAGCCTGGTATGAAAATCTTTTACATCTTGTCTAAATTCTTTCATATCTGATCTTACTTCTCTCCACATCCAAAAACAAACTCCAAGATTTGCTCCAATAATAGTTAAAACATGATGCCATTCCATTATTTCCTCCTATCTAATTGATGATATTTTTCTTCTAAAGCCCAAAGTCTTCCATGAAAATCTTTTGTTTCTTGATGAAATATTTCTATAGCCTTATCGATTTTAGTATCTAATTTAGAATAAGTAAAAATCATTGTACCGAAAAGACCTATAAATATTGCTATGATTGATATAAAATTTCTATTTTCTAGATTCATCAGTCATCTCCATTTTTTTCTTATTATATCATACAAATAAAAAAATGGAATACGATAAATTATTTTAATTCTTCTTTCTAAGCTTTTCTCTTTCAACAACTTGATTATGAATTAATCTATAAAGATATGCTCTTATAGTCATATTCAATGCTTTTGCTTGTTCTCTTACCATTTGATGAAAATTATCAGTAACTTCAATGATTAATCTTTTTTTATAATATTTCCACGGCATTTTTATGTACATAATTGCATTTTATTCTTTTTTTAAAATATTTATTTGATAATGTAAAGAAAAACCTAATTAAAGGTAATAATATGACAATTAGCCCAAAAGAAAGAAAAGCATATGGATTTCCAACTCCATTACAAAAATTAAATCCAGCTCCTATTATAGCTCAAAGAGCTCCAAAAACTTCTGATATAAGTTATAGAATAGGACAAGTTTGGATAGATAAATCTAATGATGATTCATATATTTTAACTTCAGTTTCATCTGGAAATGCTAACTGGCAACCAACAAGTTCCAATACTGCTGGAAGCGCTCCTATATCTAAATATGTTGTAGCTAAAGATGGATCTGCTGGTTATACAACAATACAAAGTGCTCTTGATGCAGCAAATGCAGCCGGTGGTGGAATAGTTTATGTAAGACCAGGATTTTATGTTGAGAATTTAACTTGTTATGATGATACTCAAGTTGTCGGAACAACAGCATATCCTGAATTTACTACAAGAATTCAAGGAATACATGTTCCTCCAACTGGACTTCATGAATTTACATTTGCTAATTTATATTTATCAAGTTCTACCCATATTTTTAATAGTACTGCTGCTGGAGCAGGAACATTAACTATTAAAAATTGTAAAATTGATGTAGGAAATGGTTATACTTACAATCTTCCAAATTGGACAAATACTCTTCAAATAATAGATTCTGATTCTATTCCAAGTGTTCATAATGGGTGTGTAAATAATACAGGAGGATGTGTTGTAAGATTAATAGGATCAAGATGTGGTGATGGTACTTCAAATGCCATGAATATTTCTGGTCCTTTTGAAATACGAGAATGTGAAATTCGACCTCCTATAATTTTAAGAGCAAATGCAGGTAGTACTTTTAGAAATATTACAAATACAAAATTTTTAGAAGATCTTACTATAATTGATACAGCCCAAGCACATCTTATGGATTGTTATTTCGATGTTGGAAATAACTATGCTATTACTAATAATTCAACAGGTCTTTTAACTATTTCAGAAACAACAATTGATTCTACAGTTGTAGGAGATGCATTACAAGGTACTGGAACTATAGATCTTGGTTCAATCACATTTATTAATAATAGTAATATTGCCGGTACTTTAACTATTAATAATTCTAGTAGATTTGCTTCTTCAGGTTTAAAAATAGTTGAAGGAACAAATGCAGTAATGGGAATTGCTACTCTTGTTGCAGGAATAGTTATAGTAAATACAACTAAAGTAACAGCAAATTCTAGAATATTTTTAACACATCAAAATAATAGTGGAACACCAGGATTTGTATCAGTTATAGCTAGAGTTGTTGGAACATCATTTACAATAACATCATCAAATGCCGCTGATACAAGTAATATAGCTTGGCAAATTATAGAACCAATGTAAGGAAAAAATTATGGCAATCGACACAAAAAGAAAAAATAAAGCTTATGGAATACATAATGCTCTTCAAAAATTAAGTCCTATTCCAATTGTATCTAATAGAGCACCTAATGGAAATGATAAAAATTTTTCAATAGGTCAAATATGGATTGATCAACCTAATGATGATTCATATATTTTAACATCTATTACAAATAATCAAGGTAATTGGCAAAGTACAAGTGCTGATACTGCTGGAAGTGCTTCAATTTCTAAATATATTGTAGATAAAGATGGATCGACAGGATATATAACTGTCCAAAGCGCATTAGATAAAGCAAATATAGCTGGTGGTGGAATAGTTTATGTAAGACCAGGAATTTATATAGAAAACTTAACTTGTTATGATAAAACAGAAATAGTAGGAGCTGTAGGCCAAGTTGGTTCTGGAAATGTAATAATTCAAGGAACTCATATACCTCCAACTTCTGGAACATTTTCTATCACAAGAATTCAACTTAATAGTGCAACAGATGTTTTTAATTCAGCAATTGCAGGTACAGCAACAATTTCTATAAATGAATGTGTATTAAATGTTACTAATGGCTATACTCTTAATCTTCCAAATTGGATAGGTCAATTTAGATTTGATAATTGTGGAGCTTTTGGAACTGATGATGGATTCATAAATAATACTGCTGGCGCTACTATATTTACAAATAATAGTCAATTGGGAGCAGGAACTGCTAATACATATACTGCTAATGGAATAATTAGACATGATTTAACATATATTGTCTGTCCTGCAAATTTAACAGGAAGTGGAAGTAATATTGGTTTGCTTTCAGTTTTTGGAAATACATTAACTTTAGGAGGATCTGCTTCTTGGGAATTTGATAATGGATCAAAATTCTTTAATACTCTAACTATTTCAGCCAGTGCCTCTGTAAAAATTTATAATTCAATTTTTGATACAGGTGCTAATCAAGCTATAAATCATAGTGGATTACCTTTAACAATTTCTGATGTAACTATTGATTCTACTAATGCTTTACCTATTGGAGGTACAGGAGTTCTTCATATTGGTTCAATCACATTTATTAATAATAATGCTATTGCAGGTACTATAGCTCTTATTAACACACCTAGAATTGTTTCATCAGGTTTAAAAATAAGTACAGGATTAAATGCAACAATGGGATTTGCTACTTTAGCAGCAGGAACAAAAATAGTACCTACAAGTGCAGTTACTGCTAATTCTAGAATATTTTTAACTCATGAAACTCATATAGGAACTGTTGGTAATCTAAGTGCTCCTGCAGCTTTAAGAATTCCTGGAACTTCATTTACAATACTTTCATCTAATCCCTTAGATAGTAGCACTGTAGTATGGTTAATTATAGAACCAGCATAAAATAAAGGAGAAAACATGGCATTTAAAACAAAACTTAGATTAGATCCTATTAGAAGTTTAGCTTTTGGTAGTATTGGAGCTGCTTATAATGCAGTAGGTACATCTCTTGCAGATCCAGCAAGATTAATTGTTTTTAATAATCTTACTGATGCTTCTGTATTTTTTTCTTTAGATGGAATAACAGATCATTTAATTCTGCCTCCCAATGGTTTTAAACTTTTTGATATTACTATGAATAAAGTTCATGAAGATGGATTTTTTATAGCTGAAGGAACTGTAATTTATGTCAAACAAGTATCAGGAGCTCCTACTAATGGAAGTGTTTATATTGAAGTTATACATGCATAAAGGAGAAGAAAATGAGTCAAGCAGGAAGATATTCGGATGATACTTTTTTACCCGATATTGAAAAATTAACAGGAGATAGTGGAGGACCTGTAGGTCCAGATGGTTCTTTTAACATAAATATTGTTGGAGGCTCTGGAGTTGTTGTAACTGGAAATCCTGGAACAAATACTTTAACAGTTGATGCTGTAGCAGCAGGCCTTGCTTGGACAAGAGTTGTAGGAACTACAGTTTCTATGGCTGTAGATAATGGTTATATTCCAACAAATGTTGCTCTTACAACTTTAACTCTACCTTTAACTGCAAATGTTGGAGATGTTATGGAAATTATCGGAGAAGGAGCAGGAGGTTGGATTGTAGCTCAAAATGCAGGTCAATCTATTCAATTTGGAAATGTTTTAACTACAGTTGGAGTTGGAGGATCTATATCTTCTTCAAATCAATTTGATGGAGCAAAATTTGTATGTAGAGTTGCTAATACAACATGGGCAATTGTTCATAATATTGGCGTTTTGAATGTAGTATAAGGAGAAAAAAATGGTTTTTCAAGATTCAACAAATTTAAATAATATAAGTAAATATATAGTAGATATAAATGGTGATACTCCTTATCAAACAATTCAATCGGCTTTAGATGCAGCAAATGCAGCCGGTGGTGGAATAGTTTATGTAAGATCAGGAACTTATACAGAAAATTTAACATTATATGATAAAACTCAAGTTGTTGGTGCTATTGGTATAGGAGATACAGGTGATCTTATAATTGATGGAGTTCATACTCCTCCTTCTTCTGGAGCTTTTACTTTTAGAAATATTCTTTTAGAAAGCACGACTGATATATTTAATTCAGTAGCAGCTGGTTCATCTTCATTATTTTTAATAGATGTTCTTATTAATATAACAAATGGATATACCTTTAATCTTCCAAATTGGACAGGAATATTTGCTGGTTTTGATATAGGAGAAGGATCTACTAATGATGGATGGGTAAATAATACAGGCGGTGCAACTGTTTTCATGACAAATATTACCATGGGAGCTGGAACTGCAAATTCAATGATTACATCAGGATCTCTTACATTATATAATTGTATTGTTAAATGTCCTTGTAATTTTGGAACAGGTACAACTGGAATCGTCTCCGGTGGATCTTTTTTTGAAAAAACTTTAACTTTTTCTGGAGATGCGACATTAGATTTTTATAATTCAACAATTTCTACAGGATCAAATATAGCAATTACTCATAATTCTAGTAATCCTATAACTTTTTCAGATATATCACTTGATTCTACAGCTTCAAGTGTAATAACAGGAACAGGAACAATAGAAATTGGTTCTATTACCTATAAAGATAATACTACAAGATTTGGAACTATAACGGCAGATAGAAGTACTGTGTTAGAAACAGGACAAATATGGGCTACTAATATCGAAGATATGAAATTTACAGGTTTTAGATCATGGGGAGGAGCTGGAACTTATTATACTTTAGGACCTTTTTCTTTTACTTTAGATCGTCCTGGAGATGGATATATAAAAGGAAAATTAGTTTCTTGGTTAGGAGGCCAAATTGTTTCTTTAATTCCTTGGGCTGGACAAACAACCTATATTTATATAGGTCCAGGTGGAAATATTGGAATAACTGCAACTAGATCTGTAGCTCTTTTTCAAAATAATATAGTTTTATTTGAAGTTTTAACAGATTCAGCTGGAACTCCAAATATATTAGTAGTTAAAGAAAATCATCCATATGATTTTCCAACAGCTACTTCTGAATGGGCTCATGATGCCATTGGCGGTGTAATTGATAATACAAATAATGGTGCAAACATTGCTCTTAATGGAACTAAAGGAATACAGATAAATGGACAAGACTTTTTATTAGATCATGGTCTTAATACAACAATTCCTGATAGTGCAGCTACCGCTGTAAATTTCAATTTTATGTATACAGATGGTTTTGGAAGATGGGTTTTAAATACAACAGCAAATACTTTTCCATCGGATTATAATAATGCAGGTACAATTACTGCTCTTGGAATAAATAAATATGGAATATTTAGATTATATGTATCTAAAGATGATTTAAATTCCGCAACTCCAACATATTATGCTATTTATGATAATCAAGAATATGTTAGTCGTCCAGCTGCTCAAGCCGCAGTTGCTGCTAATACTCCGGCATCTGCTACTAACGAACTTTTTAAATTAGAACTTGCACAACTTGGATTTGTTATAAAAGAACAATCTTCAGATACAATTTCAGATGTAATTATTCGAAAATCTACAGTTCGTGGTGCTACAACTCTTGTTGCAGCAACTTCAGCTTCTTTAGTAAATACTAATACAGCTGCTTTTGATAGTTGGCTATCAGGAGCTGATACAACTGTGCAAGTAGCTCTTAATACTTTAGATGATGTTGGAAAAGGAATAACAATAGATCCTGGAGCTTCTGGAGATTCATATGTACAATTTGATATTAATACAACTAATGAATTTAGAATTGGTGTAGATGATGATGCAGCAGATACTTTTAAAATATCTCAAGGAGGAGCTCTCGGTACAAATGATACTTTTGTAGTAACTTCTGCAGGAGAAATAACAAAACCACTTCAACCTTGTTTTTGTGCTTATTTAACAGCTGATCAACTTAATGTAACTGGAGATGGAACAGTTTATCAAATAATAAATGATGGCGAAATTTATGATCAAAATTCAGATTATAATAATGCAACTGGAGTTTTTACAGCTCCAGTTACAGGAAAATATCAATTTAATTTTGCAGTTCGAGTAAGTGGTTTAACAGCATCTCATACTTCAGGCCGAATTACTTTAGTTACTTCTAATCGTAGTTATACAACTATTAAATTAAATTATGCTACTGGAAGAACAAATGGCAATGATTTAACAGAAAGTCATTCAATTTTAGCAGATATGGATGTAGGAGATACAGCATATGTACAAATTGATATATCAAATGGAACAAAAGTTGTAGCTGTAGAAGGATCAGCTGCTGCAACAAATTTTGGAACACATTTTTCAGGATTCTTAGCTTGTTAAGGAGAAAATATGGGATCTACAAATTTACCATCACGAAATCCAACTGGATATTTAGGTATAAAAGAGACAAATCCTCCTCAGCTTTATTTTATAGATAGAACTCCAACATCCGAAGATAGTCGTCCTTATGATCCTGGTGATCTTTGGATAGATCAAGCTACAGATAATGCTTATCTTTTAATTAAAAAAGTTGGAGCTATTGCTACATGGCATAATATTGGAACTGCAGTAAGTATACTTGGAAAATTGACGGGGGATACAGGAGGTCCAATAAATCCTGATGCAAGTGATAATATTAATCTTTTAGGTGGTATTGGAATTTCAACCGTTGGAAATCCCGCTACAAATACAATTACTTTTAATTCAACAGGTGGTGGTTTAGCATGGACTGAAGTTACAACAACTTCAGTTTCTATGAATCCAGATAATGGATATGTATTAAATAATATAGCTCTAGTTACTGCAACACTTCCTGTAACTTGTTCTTTTGGAAGTAAAATAAAAATAGTTGGAAAAGGAACAGGAGGTTGGAAAATAGCACAAAATGCTGGACAAACCATAAAATTTGGAAAATTTACTACAATAACAGGAATTGGAGGAAGTTTAAATTCAATAAATACTGATGATGTAATTTCTTTGCTATGTACAACTGCTGATACAGATTTTACAGTCATTTCAGTAATAGGAAATATAACCATAATATAGGAGAAAAAAATGGCTGAAAATAATGCAATTAATAAACAAACCGAAGATCTATATATAAATAAAGTTGTAGGTGATCCATTCATCACTTTTGCAATATCATCTTCAGATAAATTTTCATTTGGAGTAGATGATACAGATAGCGATAAATTAAAACTTACAGATGGTTCAGATCCATCAAGTGGAACTCCAATAATTACCTCTGATCCAACTTTATCAAATGCTATTACTTTTAATAATGCATTTAGATTTCCAGCAGTTGATGGAACATCAGGACAAATATTAATAACTAATGGTTCTGGAGTTGTAACATGGCAAAATCCTCCTGAAGGATTGAATTGGGTAGAAGTAACAGGAACAACTCAAACAATGCAAGCAAATGAAGGATACATTGCAAGTAATGCAGCTCTTGTAACTTTAACTTTGCCAGCTACTTGTCCATTAGGACAAAGAATTAGAGTTGCTGGAAAAGGGGCTGGAGGTTGGTCAATTGCTCAAAATGCTGGACAAAATATTCAATTTGGTAATCAATCAACAACTGTTGGAGCTGGAGGATCTGTATCTTCTACCAATCAATATGATTGTGTTGAATTGCTTTGTACTTCTGCTGACACAATATTTTTAGTATTAAGTTCACTAGGAAATATGACTATAGTATAAGGGAAAAAATATGTCAGAACAAAATGCAATTAATAAGCAAGCAGAAGAATTTTTGATAAGAAAATCTACAGGAGATCCATTTGTTCATTTTGAATTAACGGGAACTCAAGATTATTCTATTGGAATTGATGATTCTGATTCTGATAAATTTAAAATAACGGATGGTTCTGATCCTTCTTCGGGTACAGATGCTTTTACTATTGATATTAGTGGATTAGTTGTTAGAAGTTTACTTGCTACTTTTACCAATGGATTTAGTAATGCCGGACAAATTAATACTTTAGCTTGTACAAATACTGATACTACTAATACTCAAAGTAGAGCAAAAGTTCAAATTGAAACTTTTACTACAGGTGGAGATTGTTGGTTTAGTGTTGCTATTAGTCCTGGTGCTAAAGATTATGCTATTGGAATTGATAATAGTGATAGTGATAGATTTAAAATTTCTGAAAATGCTGGAAATGCTGGTCCCTCTGGAGGTTCCGAAGTTTTTTCAATAAATCCAACAACTAGAGATATTAGATTTAATAATGCTTATGAATTTCCAACTGCAGATGGAACTGCTGGATATGTTTTGACCACTGATGGTGCTGGAAATGTAGATTGGCAGCCAAATTCTGCAACAGGAAAAACTGTACAACAAGTAAGGACTTCTACAAATACACAATCTTTAACAGTTGCCGTAATTCCATTTGATAATACTATTCCTCAACAAACAGAAGGAACTGAAATTTTTGCTCTTTCAATTACTCCTTCAAGTTCAAGTAATATTTTAATATTTGACTTTAGCGGTTATATAACAGGAGCAACAAATGGAACTATTGCACTTTTTCAAGATGCTACAGCAAATGCTTTATTTGCAAGAGCAGTTGAAGGTGATAAAAGTTTTAGATATTATATGACAGCTGGAACAACAAGTTCTACAACATTTAAAGTAAGATATGGGACTAATTCAGCAGGTACACCAATTTATTTAAATAGAGATCTTAATGGAATTAGATATGGAGGCGTAGCAACAACTAGCTTAATAATCACGGAAATCACGCCTTAAAGCTTCAAATTTCAAATTTTGTTTAATAGCCATAGGATTGTACTGATTAAGTCCCGATCGATCATTCTATGGCCTTTAAAATCAAAACTTATGCCTTTCAAAATATTTTAGAAGTTCAGATAATGCTTCGCTAAAAATTTTATTTAAAGATGGAGATCTTTCATATGGACAAATCCATTCCTCTCCTCTTTTAATAAATTTTTGAGTAATCCATCTAGATCCATCATTTTTTTCAAAGAAAATAAGATCTCTAAAGATTTCCCATTTATCTTCATTATAAGTAACTTTGATATCTAAATATCCTTGTTTTGTTCCTTTTTGATCAGGCATAAAATCTAAAATTTTTATATCCATCATAAACCTTTAAGCTGCAATTACTCCTAATTCTTTTAATGAAGGAAGATTTCTTTTTTTCAAAGCAATATTTATTTTTTCTTCAAAATTAGGATCTTGATATTCAATGATTTCGCTATATATTCCACAAGAAATCTCTAAATATTTATTCAATGCTTCGATTTGTTGATTAAATTCTGGCAAAGAAATTATTTTTTTAGCAATCAACATGCCTAAATGCTTATTTTCTTGAATAATTTCTTCTCGATTAAATGGAAGATTCCAATGTTCTTTTCCGGCTTTATAATACCAGCCATAATTTTTTCCGGGATTTTTTTCAAAATGCATGCAAGCATGTTCAATTTCTTTTTTTGTTAATTGATGGCTAAATTCTTTTCGAATTTCTTCTTTTGATTTTGGAGTTGGAGATCTTTGAAAATATTTTTTGGAAAAGGAAAAAGATGATGTCTTATTTACATCATTTCTTTTAATAATATCGTTAGATATTATGTTATTATATATAGGAGATTTGATTTTAACTTCTTGAGACTTAATTACTTTTCCTTCAATTCCGTGTCCCGCATTCATTTCTATAGGAGAAATATTTTTAACTTGTTGATATTCAGAAATATTTTCGTGTCCCGCATTTTTTAGAATTTCAGGGATTTTATAATTAGGATTTTTAAGAGCTTTATTCCAAGCCCAATCATACCATTTGTCATTCAAAGTATACCAATTTCCTTGATTTTTCTGAGATGATATTTCTACAACTTCTATAATTTTAGATTTTATAAGACGATTAAGTATTCGATGAATCGAAGTTTTTGAATATTTTTCCTTAAAATTCTTTAAAATCCATCGAATTGAAACTTGAATTGCAATTTTTTTTCTATTTTTTTTGGTGATTAACTTTTTGGAAGACAAGTCTTTATAAAAAATTAAGAAAATTATTTTTTTTGTTAACCAGTTTTCTTGCTTTTTAAATTCTTTTTGTGTTAACATAAGACCTCCTAGTAATCAATTTGTTTCCCCCTTCATCTCTATAAAATTCTAGAAATTCAGAGGGGGATTTTTTTTTGTTAATCATTTTTCACCTCTGTAAAATTTCAGAAATAACTCACTACAATATTTTTTTCAATTTTTTTTGAGAAGAAATTTTTGGGATATTGACAAAAAATTCTATAAAATTTTAGGATGAAATTTCAGGTTAATTTCTATTAACATCCCAGTTAAAACCTTACCTCTCAAATGAGAGGTTTTTTATATAAAAAAAGCCGATAGAAATATCGGCATGTAACGGAAAAAACAAAAAAAGGTAAATTTAGATTATACCATTTTCTTTTCGAATAGTCCAAAAGAAATTTCCATAAGATGTAAATTCTTCTAGATCTTTTTCAGAAATATTATATTTTTGACATACTCTATCCCAATCTATTCTTTTTTTTGGAGAATTTATATTAGCACTTATTCCAGAACCTTTAAAATTTCCATCATCTCCAAAGTCTAAGATTTTTTCTTTTAAAACTTTTTTTGCTTTTTCTAATTCTTTTAAATTTTCTTCTATTTGAAGATATTTTTCTGCTAGACTTTTAAAATTTGGATCATCTATAAGGATATAATCCTTAGTGGTAACTTCCGGAGCTATATCATTTTTAACATTATATTCCCAAAAATTTATAGCTCTGTTTAACAGTTCTTTTTGTAGGGAAAGGTTTGATTCAATTACAAGAAGAGCTGTTTTTTTTTGATCGTAACAAAAGAAATGACATTCTTTAGCTTTAGTAATCATGAGATACCATTGACATTGATATAAATAATGTTTATCAATTTTTCCTTTTTCACATTTTTCGATTGTTTTTTTTCCCGGACATTTTATTTCAACCAATGTAAATCCATCTTCAGTTATTCCATCAATATTTGCTCCAGCAATAGACCATTTATCATGCTCTAATCTTTCTTGCTTTACTACAAAATTGTTGGTTTGTCTTGTATATTCTCTTAAAGCTTCTTCTTCTAAAGCAAGTCCTCGTCTCATTGCAAAATTCATCTCATCAGCTTCTTTTCTTCCAGTTTTTTCAAGCCAAAGAGTATATGCATTTTTCCATGGATTAACCCCCATAATTGAAGAAATTTCACTTCCCCCAATATGTCTTTTTCTCCATGCATTCCAATCTTCAGTTTTTTGAATTAATTGAATTGCTTCCATGATATTTACTCCTATATTTTTCTAATGTATCCCATCCTCTTTCTAATTCTAATAAAAAATCTTCTTTAGAAAGTTGTGGTAATAAGTGTTTTACCAAATAAGGGAAAAAAAATTGCAATGAATTCCAAGCATTTACAGAACAACATTTATGAGTTTTTATTATTGAATATATTTCCATAAGATGTTGATATACTAGAATTTTATGTGGTTCTTCAAAATTTAAAGCATCTAAAAATTTCTTAAAATCTTCGTTAATTTTCTCCTTCATCTTTATTCCTTAATTTTGCTTTTAAACTTTTTGTAGCACCTTCAAATTTAGATTGAGGTAAATGAGTCAAATCTTCAATTTGAAGCCATTTAAAGAAATTCATTCTTTCATCTACTGTTAATTTAGTTAAAAGTTTTTGAAGCTCTTTTACTTGTTCTTTAGAAATAACAGAATTTTCTTTTTTTGGATAATTTTTCAAAACAGCTTCTTCTTTAACTGCTATTTCTCCATCATCATCTTCATCAGCTACAATTCCAAGTAATGATGCCAGACTATATCTTTTTGCATATGTCAAAGCAGATCCAAATCCTTGAATCGTATTTTTCTCAGATCTTAAAAGAAATTCACTTTCAATAAATGCTCCACTTATATGAGCAAGTCTGGTCTTTAAAACCATTCTGTCTTTTTCATCTACTTCAATAATTTGCAAAACACTCAATCCATTTTTAGAAAGCGGCAATCTACAAGCTTCTCTTATAGAAGCTAGATCTGCATATCTATTTCCAAAATGTGGATTTTTTTTATTGAATTTAGCATTAGGCATTTCAGCTTGAGCTTTAGCAAGAGCTTCATATAAATTTGCTCTTTTTGCATTTAACTCTTCTGATTTCGAAACAAAATTTTCCATTTTTCCCTCCAGAAATTTGGTTACAAAAAACATTAAAATCTTTAAACTTCATTATACAATATTTATGAATTTTGACAATACAAAAATTTGTATTTTTTGTCATAAAAAAAGGAGAAAGCAAATGTCTTTAAATGAATGGTTTAAAAGATATAAAAAGGAACATCAACCAAAAAATCAGAAAATAAATTTAAGAGAAAGTGCTCCAAAAAAAATAATGCGATTAGAAAGATGGATAAGAATTAAAGGATGGACAAAAAATGAATTTGCAGAAAAATTTGGAGTAAGTAAAGAAAGTGTCAGATTATGGACTCTTCATAATAAAATTCCAGCATCTCCTACATTAAAACGCTTGCAAAAATTTACGAAAGGAGCGATTACAAAAGAAAGCTTTGAAATAAATGAAAATGATAGAA
>JABAOF010003335.1_pt1 | contig 35502 bp, 31 predicted proteins | sample 7062171 | NCBI WGS metagenome assembly JABAOF01 (sample SAMN14538628, study PRJNA623070) | marine sediment metagenome | biome: marine biome [ENVO:00000428]; feature: marine pelagic biome [ENVO:01000023]; material: deep marine sediment [ENVO:00002113] | place: India: Gulf of Khambhat ...
GAAGTTGCCGGGTTTTTTTATGCCTAAAAAAGGGGAAAGGCTACTTTTTCATCAAAAGTGGAACAGGCCTCATTTCTCTATTTTAAAAATTGTTCAAACAACGGGATCGATGGGTTCCAGAAAGGGAAATCTATGAAAGTCAGTGTCTCTGGTGTAGATCCTTTTGATTCCATGTTCTCGCATCAATATCGCTGTTTGAGCGTCATACAACAGGTTCCCACTCAGAGACGGCAATCTATTGACGACCTCTGCGGCAACATCGGCATGCCTCCCTGTTGCAGCAAGAATGCCCAGCGAAGAAGAAGCGAGGACAGCTTCTACAAAACTCCACGCCTGAGTAACGGACCAGGGCTTGCGGAAAACTCTCGGATGAGTGATCACCCTAAGAAATTCATACACAATCCCCCAGGTCACATACCATACTGATGTCTGACTGCGCCATTCCTCAATCAACTCGTAGCAGCGGCTGTGAAATGAGGAATCTTCATCGGCCGCATAAACCAGAATATTTGTGTCTGCGACAAACACTAACGGCCCTCCATGGCTTGGTAGAGAGCATCCCGGTCAGAGATATCCACCAAAGGGCCTCCACTCTTGAATTTTGGAAGGGGAGGGATTTTGCTTGGGGTTTTCTCAGACTGAAACAGAAGTCTAAGCCCGGACTCCACAAGCTCGGACATCGTACATCCGCGCCGGACAGCCTCCTTTTTCAGAAGCGCCATAACAGAATCATCGATTTTCAACGTCGTTTTAATTTTCATACATATTACCATACATTATGTATGGCTGTATGTCAATATGCCTGGCATGTATTTCTCAATCATTTATGAACTGTTTTAGTTTGAATGGAGTCGGGTCATTTGAATGAAGAGCAGGTTAAACTCCTAAAGAAGAAGACGCGAAATCGAGAAAAATTTCTCATCGGTAAAGTAGAAAAATTGAGAGTTTAGTCTTAAAAATATTTATCTTTTGGTAAAAGGGATGTACGTATGAAACAGAGCCATAATTTCAAGATTCCTTTTTTACTTTGGGAGCACTTCTCTAATCAAATCTGCCAGTCTTTTTATTCCGACTCCTATCTGCTCGACCGAGGGAAAGGAAAAGTTCAACCTCATGGTGTTGCTGCCTGATTCATCGCAGTGAAAGGGATGTCCAATGACATAAGCGATTTGGTGTTCAACAGCCATCTGAAAGATATCTTTGGTGTCAATCCCTTCAGGCAGCTTGAGCCAGAGAAACATGCCTCCACTCGGTTCTGACCATGTTGCTTCTTCCGGCATATGCTGATCCAGAGCCTTCAGCATGGCCGCGCATTTGGGCTTGTAGCACTGGATGGCCTTTTCGATGGTCTTCTTCATCTTTCCCCGCTTGATATACTCGGCCAGGATAAGCTGGTTAAATGAAGGTGTACAGAGATCGACGGACTGTTTGAGCGTGATGATTTTATCTGTGATGGATTCCTCAGCAACGATCCACCCCATCCTCATTCCAGGAAACAGGATTTTGGAAAAGGTTTTCAACATGATGACTCCTTTTCCACCGCTGATTGTCCAGAGACTGGGCAGGATTTTTCCTGTGAAGCTGAGTTCCCGGTAGGGGGAATCTTCGACCAGCGGGATCTCGTTTTCATGAGCGATCTGTAAGAGTTCGTGTCTTCGGTCGAGACTCATGGTTATTCCTGAAGGGTTTTGAAAGTCGGGGACTGTGTAGATAAAGCGCGGTTTTTCCTCTTTTTCCATCATTTTATCCAGCGTCGTCCGCAGATATCCGATGTCCATCCCATCATCATCCAAGGGAATCCCGTGCATATTCGTCCCACAGCGGCGAAACGCTTGGACTGCTCCAAGATAGGAAGGGATCTCCATTACTATCGGAGCGCCTTCATCCAGGAACAGGAGGGAGAGAATATCGATTCCTTGTTGAGAGGAGGATGTCACACACACTTGCTCGACTGATGCAGCGTCGCCATACTTACTCATGTGATGAACAAGAGCTTCAAGCATTTCCTGTTCTCCTTGTGTCGGGCCGTATTGGAGAGCTAGACAGCTCTTTTTTTCGAGAACCTCCCGGGTCAATTCGATAATGTCCTGGATTGGAAAAAGAGCGGGATCAGGCAATCCTCCACCGAAGGATATCACTCCGGGATTTCTGGACCATTTTAAAAGTTCTCTTATTTCGGATCTGATGATATGTTTAGAAACGTTTGAAAATTGGTATGTCATTAGAGGGATCCTTTATTTTATTTTCCATTATTATTTTAAAGCCAGAATTGTCTGGGCTCAACAGCCAATTTTGTTAAAAATCCAGCCAACCAATTTGAGAAGGCCCATCTTTATATTTGAATGTTCAAAGCCTATTGACCGGAAGAAATGATGGACATACCGACCGTTAATCTACGCTCCTCTTTTCCCCTTTCAAATTTTCAATTGACCTGACTTTTTTTTGCGTCTTTTTTGCAGATATTCATCTGGAATGGGATTATCGCTCTGCTCATCTTCCCAGGTGATACTGCTGATCCACCATCTCTCTCCATCGTGAAAGAGCTGGAGGCTGTTGATTCCTCGGGCAGGATGGCTCTGTTCATGCGGGTTCATTATTTTCTCGTAAACGCTGAAAACCTGAGCGATGTGGGCATACACATTCGTCCTGCGTGAGATCTCGGATTCGGAGAAGCTCGTCAGCTGTCCTGATTTTATCCGCTCTTTGAAAGAGGATATGAATCCTTCCGTCTCAGTTTTTATAACACCCTCAGGAGTGATGCGGATGAACGAAGCCTGGGGAGTGAATAAATGGCGAAACCGCTCCATATTCGGTTCTTCGCCTTCGGAAAATGTGATTGACTCGTAAAGGGCCTTGACTATGGCATCGATTGAGTTGGCATCGTCTGCAATTGACGGAGAGACGGATGGATTTGCTTTTGAGTTTTCTTCTGATGAATCCGGCAAAAGAGCCCGGGTATTTTTGTTTTTCTCTGATGAGCAAAAGCAAATAAAACAAAAGGAAAACAGAAGAAAGATCAAGGCTAATTTACTGATAATCCATTGAGTCAAACGGACTGGTTGGAATTTGTGTGACATGGCAATCACCTCTTTTTCTTATTTGGATAGAGTCTCCCTGCAGAAAACACCACTATTTTATTTGTTCTTTTTGGATCTGGACATGGCGGATGTTCTTGGGACATTCCTTTGGATAACGGGAGGGATTTTAGATAGATTATACTGGAATTTTCCTTTTGGGTTTGCTCCAAATCCCTCACCATTTTGCATAATTTTCATCCACTGACGACTGAGGATGAGACTATCACATCCAAAACGGCAAGGTCAACGATTCAAAATGAGTGACGAATCAAACGAAACCTTCAAACCATCAAGCTTTGGATAGGTTCAGTCAGTTCCCTTTAATATTTGATAAGAAAATCGAGAAAAAGAGGCTCACTCAGCCAGCAAAGCGGAAAAGGAAATTCTTATCCCTCCTTAGTATTTTCCAGAATATCTATAAAGCTTTCCCAGTAGTGTAATTTTTTTTAATAAAGAGTCAGATTTATTCATAGCGCAGGGAATCAGCAGGATTGGCTCGTGCGGCCTTTATGGCTTGATAGCTGACTGTCAGCAGGGCAATGAGGAGTGCGAGAACTCCTGAGAATAAAAACATCCATATCTTTAAGTTCGTTCTATAGGCAAAGTTTTGGAGCCATTTGTCCATAAAATAATAAGCGACGGGCCAAGCGAGGATATTGGCGATGAGCACCCATTTTAAGAATTCTTTCGACAACATCGACACAATCTTCGAAACTGAAGCACCGAGAACCTTACGAATTCCAATCTCTTTGGTGCGTTGTTCTGTCAGATAAAACGCCAGTCCGAAAAGACCCAGGCAGGAAATGAATATTGCCAGAAATGTAAAATAATTGAAAAGGGTTTTTACTATTTCCTCGTTTTTGTACAAATTGTCAAGTAGTGTATCAACAAAGCCGTACTCGAAAGGATATTGAAGATTATAGGATTCCCATTTGTTTCTCAGGAATTTTATGGTATTGGATATATCCTGGCTTTTGATTCTGACAAATAAATAATTCAGTTGTCGGTTTACCATAACAAGGATGAGAGGTTCGATTTTATTATGTAGGGACTTGAAATTATAATCTTGGACAACTCCGATAATGGTTCCCTGCCAATTTCTGATTGACAAGCGCTTTCCGACCGGAGATTGAAGCCCCATGGCATTTATGGCTGTTTCATTAAGGATGACTCCGTTGTTCTCATCCAATGAGAAGTTCCTGGAAAAACTTCTTCCTTCTTTCATATTCATCCCAAATGTCTTGAAGAAATCATAATCGACATCTACTCCTTGCATGTGAATCGTTTCCTCCGGATTTTTCCCCTCCCAATCCAGATTACCGGTTGCCCAGTTTCTTCCGAAAGACGGCAGGTTTGAAGACGCCGTTACGCTCAAAATATTTGCATTTCTGAGCAGTTCATTTTTGACTGTTTCGTATTGCTGTCGAATCTTTCCAACAAGCGGAATGTAGAGAAGATTTTCTTTATTGAAACCCAGCTTCCTGTTTTTTATATAGTCAATCTGATTATGAACGACAGTCGTCCCGATAATCAGAATAACGGAAAGAAAAAATTGAGCCACAACCAGAACCTTTCGAAACGCATAGCTTTTTGGGTCCGCACCGAAGACTCTTTTTAGGATTTTTGTGGGTTGAAAAGATGACAGATAAATAGAAGGGTAGAGGCCGGATAAAAGTCCGGTGAAGAGAGCGATTCCAATCAGTCCCAAGGGAATAGCAATGTTGTCGGTGAAATCCAAAACCAACTGCTTATCTGAAAGGTCATTGAAAACTGGAAGAAAGAAGAAAACAAAGGCAAAAGCAAAGCCTAACGCGATCATGGAAAATAATATGGATTCGCCAAAAAATTGCCTAATGATATTTTTCCTGTAGGCTCCGACAACTTTTCTCATTGCGACCTCTTTGGCTCGGTTGCTTGAGCGGGCGGTTGTCAGGTTCATAAAATTTATGCAGGCAATGAGCAAAACAAACAGAGCAATCGAGGAGAAAATAAAGATATATTTATAGTCGCTGTTGTTGGCAGCCAGAACGTCATATTCAAAATCCGAGTAGAGGTGAATCTGTTTGACCAGCTGGATAAACAAGTGTGCATTGGTATCAGGATTGATCGCTTCCAAATAACCGGAAATCTTTTGATTGACCTCGTCATAAGAGCTTTTTTTTTCAAGCAAGACATAAGTGAAAAAATTGAAATTTCCCCAGTTATTGATGTCCTGGCCCAGGTCTTCCAGCAAATTGAAGAGGAGGATAAAATCAAATTGAAGATGAGAGTTTTTCGGGATATTTTTCAGGACACCCGTTACCTGAAAATCTATCCTATCGTTGAAATTCAGGATTTTTCCCATCGGTTCATCATCGCCAAAATATTTTTGTGCCATCTTTTCTGTGATAACCACCGAACGTTTCCCGCGTAGGGCAGTCTTTGGATTTCCTTTGAGAAAAGGGAAGGTAAACATTTCGAAAAAGACCGGCTCAGCAAAAATGTTATGAGTTTCATTGAATTGTTTTTCACCATATCTCACTCGAAAGTTTCTGCCTAATTGTATCCTTGTGCTTTGGACGATATCCGGATATTCTTCTTTCAACGCTTGAGCGAGAGGCGCTTCGGTGACCGCCCACGGCCTCTGTCCGGAATACTCGACTTCAGCAATAACTCGCCCCAATCTGTTGGCATGGCGGTGGAACCGATCAAAGCTTAATTCATCCTGGATCCAAAGCAGAATCAAGATACAGCAAGCCATTCCAATGGCCAATCCGGAGATATTAATGAGTGAAAAAGCTTTGTTTCTTCCGATGTTTCTTAACGTGATTTTTAAATAGTTTTTAAACATTCCCACACTCCAGTAAACAGAATGAAAAAGCAAGGAAGGCAGTGATTTTATGAATTGCCATCTGTACCAGCGACGGGCATTTTTCATCCCTGATTCGCGGCAAATAAACTGAAACTCCTCTTCCAGGTCCCCGAGAAGAGAAGTATTACTGTAAGGCGGCAAGAATCTTTTTAAAATCCAGCGAAAGACTACAGGAGGATGATTGAGTTTTTTCATCTTGGTCAATCTTTTCTCTCATTCATCAGTGACGCAGAGAATTCCAACATTACTGAACTTTAATTAGAACGAATCGATAAGAGCCTTTTTTTTCACTCCATGCCACAAATTTTCCCGGGTTTTTGTATGCTCGAGGAGCGCCTCGATTCCTTTTTTACTGATCTTAAAAATCCGTTTACTTCGGCCCCCCCTCTCCTTCGTCGGCTCTGATAAAAAAGACTCCAGTAAACCTTTTTTTTCCATACGGTACAGGGGATCATATATGGCCCCAATCGACCAATTTTTGCCTGTTGCTTGAGAGACTTCTCTCCTGATGGTCATGCCGTAGGCATTGTCTTTCAGTCTTAGAATAGCCAGCAACAAGATTTCATCATGGCTTGATAGAAGTTTCATGATATCTCCCTCCGGATTTCCCATTGTATTTTTGAAAGCTACGCATTTGTCTTGATATCCAGAACATATATATAATGTAAGATGCATAAACGTTTAAAAAGGTTGCCTCTATATTAACTTCAAGAAGATTGGCATCTGCAAGATTGTGGGCGCTTCTGTGAATGATTTGATATTGATGCTGTCCAGAGACTGCACAAATGGGTGGTGGCATCCCATGTCATCGCATGACCGGTTGCCTATTTTATCGCGCGGAAATCTCTTAAAAGTTATTCTTTCAGAACTATCATCGGGCCGGAAATATTCGTCTTGTTTGGTTTGCAGCTTTAGTCATCGCTTTCGAAAAAGAATTGCTCATCAGGGGCGCATTGGCCGGCTGGTACAGACTCACTCAGGAACTTGGAAAGGGCGGTTAGGGACTGGTGTTCAAAACAGAGGATACAAAACTCAAGCATCCAACAGAACTTGTTTTTCTTTCAATTGTTGATAGGCGACTGTTCTTTCTATACCAATAAATCCCACTCGATGTTCACTCTTTTCAGCGCATAGCCCACTTCGCGCGTGTAGTCCCCGTAACAGGTCATCCAGTGGAAGCCGGGCATGCGTTTGGCAAGTGTCCGGTCGTCGCACGTGTATTTAATATCGATCTGTGAGCGGCAGATGGGCATAAACGGCGCATCGACGATTTCTCCGAGAAGGCCCACCCATCTTTTCGAAGCGAAATCGGGCACGATGTTAGTAACCATTTGGCCTTTGCTCATCTCCACTTTCGGTGCCGCACCGTAGTCTGATTCAAAATGAGTCAGAATCCGCGCGGGTTCTCGCGTTTTGCCGTCCATCTTTCTGGGGGCAGTGCAGTGGGCCAGAGTGATGATTCCTTCGTGCGGGTAGGTCGGGTCGTTGAAAAACATGGGTTTCCCTGAGATGTTGGCCAGAAGTATGCCCGAGGGAATGACCACAAAATCCGACTCGCAGAAAGCCAGATAACCGGCATCGTTGAGTGTGCTCAATGTGAGGCAGGCTGAGGTCTCTGCTATGGGCATGATCGTTCCCATGCAGCCGTTGATGGTGATGGCCCTGCTGCCCGCCTTTTTCATCAGTGCCCGGAAGACACGGTCGAGCAGGAAGGCATTTTCCACGAACTGAGATTTGGTCTCCAGCGTTGTTCCCGACGATTTTAGGTATGAGGCCGCTTGCTGCCGGGCTCTTTTTACAGCTTCCCGGTCAGAGCGCGCCGCCTGGATCAGTTTGCCCAGTTCCTCATAGGAGATTGTTTGGATGTCGTATTTCCATATGTTTTTTACCAATTGAGGTACGACTCCCTTCGGCTGGGACCAGGCACCAGGTCCGCCAACCGCCAGGATTCGTGTGCCCAAGGTGTTGCGCAGGCCATACAGGGCGCGCAGCCGCCAGAGAATTTCCTCTTGACTGTCAACCACAACATCATCATCATCAACACCTTTAACGGCAAGCGTATCCGTATGCTGCCTGAGATACCGCGGACTGATGATTTCATACCAGAGGTAGACTGGGCCTGACTTGTGGCGGCAGAAAAATATCATGTCCTTTCCCGCCTTTTCCAGCTCGTGGAAGATATCCATCCAGCCTCCTGCGGGATAAATCAATATCACATCAGCCGTGGAAAGGTCGTTTATTGTCGATAAATCCTTTGTCCCACGAACACGCGCTATGGGCAGGAAATCGATAGGGAACTCCGCATCTGCACGAAGTCTCTTCAGCTCACCTTGAATCCGGGCCACTTCTTCGTCCGCGTTCCTTTGGGTTTGGATAGCCCCCCAGGCTCGCCAGCTCGTTTGAGGTCTGCGTTTGGGTGTACTGTAAACGAGAATGGGTTTGACCTTTAAGGGGATTTTCTTAAAGCCGAGCTCCTCTGCTTCATTGGCCGCTAGGTTGGGCCAAGAAAGTCCTTGTAATGCCATGCCTCCCAGAGCCGTGGCCCCCAGGCCTTTGAGAAACGTCCGTCGGGTCAGGGCATCGCTTCCATGCGGAATGGACTCTCCGAAGGGACAGCAGTGCGGTTGAGTTTTATTTTTTTGTCTGGATGCATTTTTTCTCATGTTGGATTTCCTTTCATTGATAGTTAGATACACTCTTTTTTTTAAAAAGTAAATGTTTTCTGAGTGGTGTCTAATCATCTGATGTTTGTTGTCTCTAGAATTTGATACCTGAGAATCCCGTTAGATACAAATCAGATCCAGCGTTAGAGAAGCCAGATGTTGAGGCAATACTCCTTTTTTAGGGAAAAGAAATTGTATTCATCATTCAATTGTGCGAAGATAAATAATCAAAAGGTGAAATTCCTCAAAAGAATATCCATGAACACTGGAAAAGTTTTACTGATTCTGGTCTTATGCCTATTCGTGATTTCTTGCGCCTCGTCTCAAGCCAAGACCGAACAGAAGCAGGCACAGGATTTCCAGGCCCAGTATGAGCGGGCGCTCGTCGCCATGAGCTATAATTTGTACGATGAGGCCATAAGATATTTGAACAATGCTCTCTCTTTATCACCTAACCATTATCATTCCCATTATCTTCTGGCTGTCGCCTACGCCCAGAAGGGGAACAATAAAGAGGCGGCCGCGGCTTTTGAAAAAAGCCTGGAATTAAAACCGGGTAATCCTGAGGCCCATCTCAAGCTGGCGGATGTCTATCGACAGTTGAATCTCCTGGATAAAGCCGAGGAACACTATAAGAAAGCGTTGGCTATCGATAACAGCCCAACTGCCAGTTTTAATCTGGCTGTGCTTTTTTATGAGCGGGGCGAGATGGACCGGGCCCTGGAGTATGTGGAGGAATCGATCCAGAAAGGGAATCTTTCTGCTGAAGTTTTTAATCTCCAAGGAGTGCTTTTGAACCAGATGAAACGGTACTCCGAGGCCATCATCAGTTTTCAGAATGTCTTAAAAATTGATCCAAAACATGCGGTCGCGGCTATCAACATGGCTGTCGCCTACTTCAATATCAATGACCTCAACAAAGCGCGTGAAATTCTCATGAAGATTCGACCAAATGTTCAGGACCAGAAACTCAAGGACAGAATCAACGAATTGTTGGAAAAAATCAAAAAATATAGATAGCAAATAAGGGTCGCATCTTAACATTTAACATTTCTCAATATTGGTAGAGTTAAAGGGGATAGGTCTTAACATTTAATCCATCTCAATATTGAAAGAGTTGATGAGAGCAGGTCTGAGCGTTCAACAATTCTGAACGGATTACCTCTTCAGTTCAGCGGTCCACTTCTCGATGAGTTCGTGTGAGTCAGTATCATCGGTCTTGACAAACATGCCCGCTTTCCTGGCGCCTGTTTGCATATTCTCCAGCAATTCGGCATTTTTACACTCCTCTGGATGATCGCATTGACTGCAGTCGGATAAATTCTGACTCGAAACGCAGGCTCTAATTTCACAATTATCTCTGCCTCCCCCCTTTAAACATCCGGGACAGAGAGACATTTTCTGTATAGACTTCAGTCCCTTCATGAATTCCTTGAAGTCGATATCCTTGGGGCCCCATTGTTCCACATCATAATTTTTTATGATTTCCTCTTGTTTCTTCGTTAATTCCCTCAATTGTCCATTGGCCACTGCGCAGCTTCCACACCAGATTCCGCAATATCCGATTTGATTCTTCACATTGTCGAAAGGATCGGATGTCATTGTTTCTTCCTCCTGAAAAAACGTTGTCGCGTCTTAAAATTTTGTGAATATTTCTTTGTGTCTTGATGTAACTATAAACAAATCAAATATAAGATTGATTGTCAAATATTAAAAGACGTCTCTGTTGTTTGGTTTGAGTCGATGTGCTCTGAGCTGAACTGATTACCACTAATTAACGATTCAGAATTTTAGGAATACTTCAATATTTTGCTTGGCTGCTCGCCACCAGTCTGGCTCTCTGGGGTCTTCCTGAGGATTCCAGTAACCGATGAATGCAGGTCGGTTATATCCAATACCGAAATACCAGTATATTTTGTTAATACATCCCGCTGGGCAGTCCCCCCAGCCTTCATAGAATAGATATGTAATTCCGCGGTATGTTTGTCGGGGATAAACTCTAGATGAATCTCCCCCCCAAAAGTCGGGTTCGGCATATATTACACCTGGAAGAGTCCCGTATATTTCTGCCAGACGGCGGGGATGTAGCCTGTCCCTAAAATTCAAAACAACCCAGTCATTTCGAATGGAGCTTGTATCTATATTTATAACTTCATAGCTTTCGTTAAGTTGATCCCAGGAATGATATTCATCATTTGCCACTTGTTGAGCTGTCGCACTGTCGAAACTGATAATAAGACAACTCGGAATCCAAGGTGGCTCAAACCTTATTCGACTAAAGGAACTATATTTTTCGATGTAGATTGAGCGAATCTCCGCCAAATCCCCCAATACTTGACTGCTAAGATCATCGGGAGCGATGAGTTCCCCGGATAAACAAAGAGCGACAAGCTCTGCTTCTACATAGTCTTCAGCGGTGAGTTCGATATCCTGCTTGCGGAGCGAACTAAATGGATTAGAGCATTTAATGATCCAGCAGGATACCAAACTCAACAAGAGAATTATTCTCCATATTTTAGCTTTAGACACTTCTCCCCCCCGAAAAAGATTAGCAGTTCTTGTTCAACTCACTCCCGTTTTTTTGCTGATTCTTCTATTAATAAGATAAGTAGAGATAGAATAGATGTCAATTAAGAGAAGTATGTCTAGTGCAACATCTTAATCCTAGACACGTCTCACCTCGTCAGCACCCTCCCGGGCCTTTTCCAGGTCAGTTCTCCCTTGTCGACAACAAACGTCCCGTTAACCATCACAAACTCGATTCCCTCGGCGTACTGGTGAGGCTCAAAGAAGGTGGCTGTGTCTTTGATAGTGTTCAGGTCGAAAACAACAAGGTCTGCATAGAATCCTTCCCGAATCATTCCCCTGTCTCGAAGGCCCATGATCTGTGCGGGGAGTGAGGTCGATGCCCGGACCGCATTCTCGAGAGATATGGCTTTCCTTTCAAGAGCGTAATGCCTGATTTTGCGGGGGAATGTTCCATAGTATCGGGCATGGACAGGCCCGTCTTCAGGAAGGGCTATGCTGGCATCCGAGGATGTGGCCGTCCAGGGTTGGGCAGAAAACGCTTCAATATCTATCTCAGACATTGAGAAGCCGCGCATTCTCGCCCCTCCCCGTCTTTTCGGATTGCCCTCTAACTGTAATTTTATGGCCATGTCTGCGGCAGATATTTTGTGCTCTTCAGCAAGCTGGGCCAGGTTTTTCCCGATATAAGACTTATCTGGGTAGTCCATGATTACGATATTCTCTGCGCCGCCTCTCCAGTTGAGCGCATGTTTGATATCACCGTATAAATCCTTCTTTTTCTCAGGGTCTTCCAGCACTTTTTTCAGCTCTTCCTGGGGATTTCTACCGAGCGCCCATCGGGGAATCAGTACGGTTGATCCGTCGCTTCCGGATGAATTATACGGATAGCAGTCCGCCCATATGTCCACTCCCTGGGCGCGCGCCTCATTGATCAATCGAATGATGGCTCTGCTCCCACCCCAGAAATCCGCGCCTCTGGCTTTAATGTGCACTGCGACGACCGTTGCCCCTGTCCGCTTCCCGACCTCAATCAGTTCGAGGATGTTCTGCAGCATGTTCGGAGGTCCCGGTTCATCTTGGCTGGGCACATACCACATGGGAGAGAGGCCTGATGCGCGCTCATGCGCCATAAAAATACCTCCATAGGGAACGATCTCTTTCACCAGGGAGGCGACTTCATCGACGGTGCTCCAAATACTGGGTGCGTATTCAAGGCCAGAGGACATTCCTGCCGCTCCTTCTTCCATCGCCTTGTGGATGAGCTCCTGCATCTGGCGGATTTCATCTTGAGTGGCGGGCCTTCGAAAATCGCCTTTCATCACGTATCTCCGGATTGTATTATGTCCGATTAAGAGTATGGCATTCGGGCCAATTCCCTTTTGTGTGAGGACTTCCTTCTGCGTTTTTATAGAAAGAGGTGAACCCCCGCAGTGATTGGAGACCAGAGTCGTCACCCCTTGACTGATGAAGTTGGGCGCAAAATACCGTTTTTCATTCTCGCCGGTCCATACTTTTTCGCTGTTGACCCGATCATAGGCATGGGTGTGGATGTCGATAAACCCAGGAGAAATGATTTTTCCCTCAATATCGATTATCCTTGCCGCTTTAACTTTGTCTTTTAATCGGCCCACTGCCGCAATTTTTCCGTCCTTAATTCCGACATCTGCGTAAAAACAGGGATTGCCCGTTCCGTCTAAAACTCTACCATTTACGAAGAGCACGTCAAATGACTCGCCTTTCTGAGCGGATAAGAAATAAGGATTGGCCAGGAAGAAAAGCATGGCCAGACAAACAATGGAAAGAATTTTAATGTTTTTCATTTTGGACTCCATCGTGCTTTTGGCTATAGGTTATCGATTGATCACTATTTTATCAACAATTAGAGAAAAAATTAAAATCGGAATAATTTTGACAGATTTGTAATAGAGGATAGAAGAGTATTTTTTGGATGAGCCTCTTGTGGTGGTTTAAAAAAACTGACTTCACAATTGCCGCATGAAGAAGAGAAAGCCCCCTTTGTTCCTTCAGCGGAGTAAAAGACTCTGAAATAGAGGATAGGTAATTCTTTAATAGTTTTTTGCCTTCAGTTCAAATTTTTACTATCATAGTGTCTACAGCAGAGAATCACACCTGCTTATAAAGAGGTATGGGAGTTATTCGGGTCTGAAAAATGGCTTTAGACGTGAAAATTAGAGAGTACCGTCCAAAGGATCTGGAGCAGGTTCTCGAGCTGGTCAAGGAGCTGGAATCTGAGCTGGCGGAGAAATTCACGGATGTGAAAATCAAATCAGGGATTGACGATTACAGGAACCGTTATTTAAAGGTAGGAAACAAGTACAAAATCTTTGTCGCGGTTGTTGATGGAAAAGTAGTGGGGTATCTCATGGGCTATCCCTCGCTTGGTGCACCTGAAGTAGATAACATGTATGACATCCTTCCTGTTTCATCCAAATGGACTCCTCCCGAGTTCTTCCTGCAGATCACGTTTGTCTCCAAATCATTCAGGAACCAGGGAATATCCAAAAATCTCCACAAAGAAATAATCAAGTATGTCAAAAAGCAGGGACACAAAGAAGTTTATGCCTGTATCGCTAAATGGAATATACCTGAGATCAAAGTTATCCGGTCCCTGAAATTCAAACTGAAGGACCTGGGCTACAGATACAGATTAACATTAAAATTATAAAAAAAGGGGACAGGCCCCTTTTTTATTTCTCCACTCGAATTTCACAGAATATACTGGATCGATCCACCTCAGTGATTTTGGATAAAATTGGAAGGCCAGAAGTCAATGCCGCAAAATCATCGGGATCGACCGTAGAAGCCTTGAATCCATCCTTGCATACAATGACTCCTTTTCCGGTAACCGCTTCATCAATTTCTCCAATGAGTCCCTGCTCTGCCTGGAGGCGAAACCAGCCCAGACGGTCTTTCCAGAAGTGTTCCGAATAGCTGGAAAAGAGTGCAATTCCTCCTGGTTTAATAACGCGCACCGATTCTTCAAGTACCTTTTGCTGATTGACAGCAAATGCGGAGATTCCGTTCTGGATACAGACCACTGCATCAAAGCAATGTTTTCTGAATCCGAGTTCAACCGCATTCATTTCAAGAAGAAAACAGGAAGAGATATTTCCGATGAATTCGCGTGCCATGAGTAAGCTGGCGTATGATGTATCGATGCCTGCGACTTTTTCAACCTTTCCCAGTAACCTCTGGAGAATCCGGCCATATCCGCATCCGAGCTCCAGGACTCTATCGGTGCCCTTTAACTTGTCCAGTACATATTCTATCTCAGCTTCAAGATATTGTTTGACCCTTGGAGGAGCGATCTCGTAGCATCGCTTCAGGCGCTCAGCTGATAGTTTTTCGGCATAATATTTACTCATAAAAATTTAGATGTTCCAGGACAGGCTTGGTTTAGTATATCACTTTTGTAGAAATATCTTGACAGATATTAAATAGTTCTGATAAATTACTTCCGCTTGTTATTAGGGGATAAGCAATCATTTATTCTTCAACACATAGAGTATCAATCCATGTAGAGCGAAAGATTATGCCATTAAAAATGAGAAAAGGAGGTGAGAATCAAGCCGATAAATAGAACTTAAAAACCGTATTAAAACTAAAGTAAGGGGGGATAAAATGTTTAAAAGATTCCACAAAAAACTTTTCATTCTTTTTTCCATTTCCCTAACTATTTTCCTGACCTCTGGAAGTCAAGCCATTGCTGAAACCTGGGATGTCTATCCTACGATGACCCGGGTAGAAATTCAGGCTGTAGTTGATTCTGCTTCAGATGGAGACACAATCTGTTTTCAACCTGGCGATTATGACTGGACCGATGCGCCAGTGATTTTTAAAGGATATAACTCAGGCGCGATCAATATTATCGAGAAAAGCCTTATTCTAAAAGGAGAAAATGGAACTCTCATTTTCGGACCTGACAGCATAAATGGAACTGGTGATGATGCATATGGAGCGAATGCTTTTCATGTTATTGATTTAGATATTGATAACGATGTTACATTTGACAACCTCAATTTTCAAAATTTCTTAAGAGGCGTAGCAGTCTCTTACAGTACTCTCCTTCCTGAAGACTACATCGCAGAACCAAATGCTCGAAATATTGCAGTAAAAAATTGCACATTCACTGCCATCCATCGTGATGCTATCTCTCTATCCAATGTGAGAGGAGATATCTTGATTCAGAATAATGAAATGTCTGTCGCAAGGATGGGGATGTTCATCGATTGGGTTTGGTCCAGGAACAATGACTGGCAGCCTGAAGATTCGCATGTTCGAATTCTTGGAAATGAAATTTATTCATCTTTCCGGGGTATCTATCTGTCCATGACAACAAAAGTTGCGGTTATGGGAAATGAAATAGAGTGCCCGGGTGTTGGAATACACAATAACCGCACGAGGAAGGGAACCGTTATAGCCGAAAATTCTTTCTTCAATTGTTTTTCGGGGATTCGTATTAATGGAGGTTGGTATCTTGGAGTAAAATATGAAGCCGAAGAAGCGGTTATAGAAAAAAATGAGTTCTTTGACATGCGGGTGTATGGCATTGTACTTTTTGGGAATGCGTGTTCAAACCACACAGTAAGCAAGAATGATATTCATATGCTTCCCTACAGTAGAGCGGGAATTTTCACGAGATCCTACAGCGATTATTTCGGGCAGAATAAAATAACAGGCTCAGGCCGGTACGCTTTCTTGCTCCGTGGAGGGCCCGGCTTCTGGGCTCATCATGAAACTCTGCACGCGAATAATGTGAACAAATTCACTCCTGATGACTGCCACTTTTATCTGGGTGACTCAACGCATGACAATTTGATCGTGGGCTCTGGAATGGGACACAATACTTATGTCGATGATGGTTACAACAACAGAATTACCGGAGCGATGCCGATGACCGGTGGAATCGGACAGGATCTCCGTGAGGCCATCAAGGAAAGAAACGAAGAATTACTGGAAGCAGAAAAAATCATATTCTAAAAAAAGCTGAGTGGCTTATTTTTTTCGTACACATTAAAAGATGAAAATAGGGTTTTTCGATCATCCAACTCAAGTCGAATAAAAAACGAGGTAGTTTTAAATCATGCGAAATGAGTCTAACTTTCAATCTCTTGATTTAACCTTTAACTCAGAACAGAATTGCTGCTTTGAAAAAACTCACTTCCTCCAGTCTTAATAATTAGAATTTGGAAAAAATAGAAAAAATTAAATTTTTTTTTAAAAAAATAACTTGACATCAATCATTTGAATTCTATAAATTGAGTTTATCACAAGCTCAAAGGAATGGGAAAGAAATGCCTGCTCTGAGCATTCAAACCATTAACATCTCACAGTTACCTTTAACTTCAAGCTGAGATCTGCAAAAAATTCAGGTTAATATCCTTAAAAAGGAAGAGGTGATAATTAAACAGAGTTGTACTTATAAAATTTAAATCACTTGTTCTTCAAATGAAATGAAAGGGGATAAATAAATGAAAAAGATTTTCTCAATAAGCATTCTCAGTCTGGTTTTAATTCTTTTTGCTACTAATGTTGCTCAAGCCCAGGATTATGTTCCAAATGAGGTGCTCGTTAAATTTCAAAAAGGTGTAAGCTTTGAGGTCCAAGACATTGCCATTCAATCAGTTCAAGGCAGAGTCATCGGACTCTTTCGACTCGATCCAGATTTGCTACACTTAAGAGTCCCAGAAACCATCGGAACTGACAGGGCCATTTCAATCCTCCTCAGCAATCCTCGTGTCCATTACGCCGTCAGGAATAACATTCATTATATTAATGACACTTTTCCCAATGACCCAAAATTCGATCCACAGCAATGGCCTTTGCATAACTATGGTCAAGATGGTGGGACACCAGATGCGGACATGGATGCTCCTGAGGCTTGGGACCTCTTCACAGGAAGTCCGAATATCGTTGTCGCTGTCTTGGATACTGGGGTGGACTATAACCATGAGGACTTGGCCGCTAACATCTGGGCCAATCCGGGTGAGATTCCAGGAAATGGAATTGATGATGATGGAAACGGATACACAGATGACATCTATGGTTGGGATTTTGCTTATGATGACAGCGATCCCATGGATGTGCATGGCCATGGTACAGCCTGTTCTGGAATCATAGGAGGTGTTGGAAATAACGGCATAGGAGTTTCAGGGATCAACTGGAACGTCAGCATAATGTGCGTGAAGGTTCTCAATGATGGAGGAAGTGGGACAACAGCGGATATAATCAATGGAATAGACTATGCCACAGAAAATGGAGCTTATCTGACCAGCAACAGTTACGGTTGCTATTTCTGCTACAACGCAGCGATGAGAGACGCTATTGAAAGGGCCAATACTGCTGGAAAACTTTTTGCTGCGGCTGCGGGAAATTACGGAGTCAACACCGATATCTATGGTCATTATCCTTCATCCTATGACAACGAGAATATCATTTCTGTTACTGCCACCAATAGAAATGATAACCAGGTCTATAACTTTGGACCCACCACTGTGGATATGGCGGGGTACAGCCCTGAAATAACGACCACTATTCCTGGAAACCGTTACACGGAGACTTTCAACGGAACGTCTGCCGCCTGTCCTCATGTCGCAGGAGTCGCGGCTCTCACCTGGGGATATGAACAAGGCCTGACTCATATGGAAGTTAAAACTCGTCTGATGGACACCGTGAGGCTCGTTCCTTCGTTGACCGGTTTATGCGTGACGGGTGGAAATGTCAATGCCTTCAACGCATTAAGTGCTGGTGGACCACCTCCTGAGCCACCTGCCGCGCCGACGAACTTGGTCGCCACCGCTCCTCCGGATACCTGTGATCAGATAAACCTTACCTGGACAGACAATTCAGATAATGAGGATGGATTCAAGATTGAAAGAAGTGAAAACGGTGTGGATTTCACTCAAATAGACACAGTCGGAGAAAATGTCACAACTTATAGTGACACTGGCTTAGCTGAAGATACACAATATTGGTATCGTGTCAGAGCATTTAATGCAGGCGGAGATTCCGCTTATTCCGATGTTGCTAATGCGACAACCGGGATTTGCCCCACTCCACCCAATGCACCGAGCGACCTCGTAGCGACTGCACCGGCAGGCACAAATGACCAAATAGACCTCACATGGACAGACAATTCTACCGATGAAGATGGCTTTGCCATCGAAAGAAGCGAGGATGGAACAGACTTCTCTGAGATCGATCGAGTTGCGGTAGATGTAACTTCTTACAGCGATACTGGCCTTGCGTGCGAAACCGAATACTGGTACCGCGTAAGAGCTTATAATGCAAACGGATATTCAGATTATTGCCCTCCCGATAGTGCAACGACTGGCACCTGCCCAGGCGAACCACCAGCTGCTCCTTCCGGCCTTTCAGCGAAGGCCAGAGGCAAAAGCAAAATAGCTTTAAAATGGAATGACAATTCCAACAATGAAGACGGATTCATTATTGAGCGCAGCGTTGGAACCCCTGGAAATTGGGCTGTTATCGCGACTGTAGGTCCAAACACAACCTCATACGTTGACACAAGCGTGAGCTCCAAAACATGGTACTACTACCGAGTGAAAGCGTATAACGGTTACGGAGAATCAGGCTATTCCAACACAGCTTCAGCGCGAACAAAATAGATTCAAACACTCAGTAGTAATTAGATTTAGTTTTGTGGAGGGGGAGAATTTTCATCCGCTTCTTTTAGATATACTAAAGAGAGGAGGTGGTAATAAAGTAGATACCTGATATAAAGGGGAAAAAGTTGAGTGTAAGCTGAAAAGCTTTGGACGAAGAAGACTCAACGGAAGAGCCCGATTTCTGAATTACAAACTCAAAGAGTTAAGAAAACCTAAGTGCTTACACTCAGAGGAATGGTTCATTCTTCCATCTTGAGTGATCAGAAAATATCTCAAGATGAGGAGGAGGAAAAAGGAGGGCTGAAAAAATGAAAAGATTAATTACCTTAAGCGTGGTAATGCTGTTGCTCTTCTGGTCGATGGGGTGTGCTATCGGTGGTTATATGGGCTGGCCTGGCAAAACAACGGAAGGAGTTTTTGCTAAAGTGGTTCAAGAACTATCAGTCTCAAGCTCTATTCCAGGAGAAAGCGGCTTGTGGCTTTCTTATGTCCAGTATGACAACTCTAAAGGTGTAAATAACGTCAAAGAAGTCAGAACCTATCGTGACGCAACTGCTCCTTTTGGTAGTTTCACGACTGATGGCATGCTGATGCAGCATTTCAATGATTTTGTTGGTGAAAAAGTCACAGCCGCTGTCGATACAAATGGTGATGGGATTATTAATTTCTCTGATTATAGCTTCCTGGACGTGTGGTGCCCAATATGGGGAGGAAATGCTGATCCGGACATGAATGATGGCTTCGCTGCTTTTTGTAAAAAGGGTACCTGGTCAGTTATTGTATCTGCTTCGTACGAGGAGGAAAGCAAGCAGAGCGCTCGTGGGAGCAAATTTGCCCAGCACATAGGGATTATTGACCCAGTGTTTATCCAGAATGTCATCGCTTCGAGTGATGTCGCTGATGGTGCGTTCATCATCAACATCACAGACATGACTGTGGCAGATGCAACTCAGACACTCGTCTCGCCGATTATGTTCACCGCCTATGGATTCAAAGCGTTTGCAATCGACTTAGACCAGCCTGGAGTATCAGAGGCATGTAGTGAGCTAGCTATCATGCTTTCCGGTCAACCTGATGGAGCAGTGAAGGTTGGTGTCACCCTTAATGGTGCTGCATACAAAGAATTTGAAATCCTCAACTGTGCTGCAGTTCGAGAGATGTTAATGGCTCGCTGAGAATCACGACACTTTATTGAACCTGAAGGGGCGATGGTAGAAAAACCATCGCCCCTTTCCATTTTGGCGATTTATTCTTTTTCACCCGTTAACTTTTTCAACTCTTCTTTGGCAATTCCTAAATACTTCTGCTCCTCGCAGTCGGGACACTGTTCTGTGACTTTTATAAACTCCGAGAGATATTTTTTCGCTTTCTCTGAATCCAGGTCTTTGAGAATCATCCCCAAACGATAGAGAGTCTCCAACTTTGTCAACGGATTTCCGAGAGCTTTGTTGTAATTTTCAATGGCTATTCCGTCTTCTCCTATTTTTTCATAAGCCTGACCAAGCATGAGATAAGGATGGAAGAATTTGGGTTGGAGCTTCACGGTGATCTCCCATTCCTGGATGGCTTCGTTAATTTTTTCTTTTTCCCAATAGATATTGCCCAAGCGGTAATGAGCAGGATAGTATTCCGGATTCAATTCTACAGACTTTTTAAATCCCTCGAGGGCTTTATCAATCTCTCCTTGATTCTGATGATACACTGCAACGTTAAAATGTTCCTGGGCTGTTTTGGGATCGGTAATATTAAGCTTATAAGGAGAGACTTTTCTCTTTATGAACCTGTCTTGATCAGAATCATAAGATATGGATTCTTGTTTTTCCTTCTTGCATTCTGTTTGACAAAGAAATGAAAACATTACAATTAAAAGAAAAACAGAAATTTTCTTCAACTTAGCCTCCCTGGATGAGTTATGTGGGTGGATGATACCATAAAATAAAATCTCAATGCAAAATAAGTTCTTTAAGAGGTATTGATTTTTTATGTCAATTCAGGGAATATCTAGACACGTGAAATTGGTTCTGAGGAAATGAAGAAAGCTCTGATGGTTCTGGGAATTGTCCTCCTCATCGGAGGAACAGTCGGCGGGACAATCTATCTATACAAAAGCTATCTCGATTACATGATTCATGATTCCAGAAATCCAACAGTCTTAGAAGTTCTCCGGTGGGAGTCCGCGAAATGGACAGGAACAATTGTTATTGCGGGGAGCGTGTTTTCAGGGGTTCTTCTTCTGGGAATCAGTCATGTCATAAAGACGTTAGAGGAAATAAGAGATAAAAATAATCATGGAAACCAAGAAACTTCCTGATTACTTTAAAGATCTATCACTGTTTATCTAAAATCACATTTATTTAACTACACGTTTGATCTTCTTCTGAAATCCCCCTCAAATCTTCATGAGCTTCTAAATAGAAAGATGGGCTCTTAATCTATACTTCATATTATACCATCTTGCTATTGCAACTTCATTGTATTGATCTAACCAAATTAAATTTATTCCATTTTTTCTTGATATAACGTTTTTAATATGATAAAAATTCATCATCCTGAGGAGTAAGGAAACAGGATGGACAGAAAGCGGGGATAGTCAATTACCCTATATCTCCAGTAAACTCCTCCCCTTAGATATGATGAATGTGCTCAAATTATCATTGACACAAAAAATCATACGTGTTCAGTAATTATACTTAATTTATATTTTTTATGAGAAAAGGAGTATTTTGGGAGGAAGAAGCATAAGTTTTCTATTTTCAAAAGAAGGATTAATTAACCTCTGCATCTCTTGTGAAATTCTCCATCTTCTAAACAGGTCACAATCCAATTCTTCCTCTCTTCAAAACAATTTTTTATTCTTTTCGCCACTTCCTTAATTATTTTCCTCACCTCTGGAAGTGCAGCCATTGCCGAAACCTGAGATATCTATCCAACGATGACACGGCAAGAAATTCAGGCTGTAGTTGATTCTGCTTCAGATGGAGACACAATCTGTTTTCAACCTGGCGTTTATGACTGGAGCGATGCCGATAAAATGTGGAATCGGTCAGGATCTTCGTGAGGCCTCAAGGAAAGAAACGAAGAATTACTGGAAGCAGAAAAAATCAAATTCTAAAAAAAGCTGAGTGGCCATTTTTTTTCGCACACATTAAAAGGTGAAAATAGGGTTTTTCGATCATCCAACTCAAGTCGAATGAAGCTTTAGGGGTTGTAGTCTTCAAAAAGAGGGGGACAGGCTGGTTTTTAAAAAAAGTTGTCTGTTGTCCTGGCTCAGTAATTCGGGAACGTTTTAATAATGTCATTGCGAACGGAGTGAAGCAATCTCATAAAAAAATGCATTTTCCCCTGAGGATTTGCCACGCTTTGCTCGCAATGACACTTTAGTCTTCAATATCATTTCCAAAAGAGTTGCCAATTAGTGAGCATAAACAACAGGCTGGCTTTTAAAAAAAGTTGCCTATCCTCTTTTTCTTTTTTGATTTTTTATCCTGTTTACTACATAAAGTAATAAATCATACATATCCTGAAGGATCTGGAAAAAAGGCTCGCTAAGCGAATCTGTCTTCGATCAACTCCACGGCCCGCTTTACTCCGTTCTCATCTTCCATTTTCCTGCTTATCTCTTTGGTTTTTTCCGCCATGGCGGGTGAATCGAGGACATTTCGGATGGCCCGGGCGAGCTTATTCGCGGTTACAGACCTGCGGTGGAGAGGTTTGGGGGCAATCCCGGCCCTGTGCAGAAGCTGGCCCCAGAGGGTTTGGTCCGATGCATGGGCGACAACCACTGATGGACACGAGGCTTTGATGGCGGACTGGGTCGTCCCCGCTCCACCCGCATGGACAATAGCCGCACATCTTGGAAATATTACCTGGTGAGGGGCGGTGCCGATTCTGTAGATCTGAGTGTGCTCCTTAATTCCCGATACTTCGTCCCATTTGGACTGGATGATTGCCCGGCAGCCTGCCTGAAGGGCGGAATCAACCATCAACCGTGTTATTTCCACAGGAGACGGTTCTCCCTCCAGTATCGATCCAAAGGTCATGAAGACAGGCGGGGAGCCTTCCTGGAAAAACCGCTCCAGGCTTTCCGGCATCTGCCAGGATTCGCCCTCCTCCGGGATATTCATGAAGCCGCAGACCTGGAAGTGGTTCCCCCAATCGGACGGAATCGGGAGAAGGGTGGGGCTTACGGCGATGAGGTTGAGAATTTGTGATGACCAGCCGTCCAAAAGGACGCTTTTTATGGGCTTAAGCCCTTCCTGGCGGCGCATGCGGTCGATGGGAGCTTTGAACAGCCGGTTGACGTACCCGTCTGCCAGCCTCCACATCATCGAGTTTATGGCTTTTCCGAGATTCAGGGGCTGGAGAGGAGACATTGCCCTGGATGGGATGGCCGGAGCAATCGTATACAACGATAGACAGGGCAAGCTTTTCAACTCGGCCGCGACACAGAGATGATAAGCCATGATATGGCGGATGAGAAGCTCGTTTTCTTCGCACAGGCGCTTGGCCTCGGTCAGCATGTCTCCTGTAACCGGGTCTAAAAACCGGGTGACAATCATTTGAACCTGTTTCAAGAAATTACGTTCTTTTATAAGCTTAGGTCCCAACGCATGGAGCTTTTCCTCGTTGAGGTCGAGATGACCGACGTGCCGGATTGAAAATCCATATCTTTCTCCAAACTGGGTGTATCTTTTATTCCGGACTTCCGTAATTGCCAGCGTCACCTCGTGACCGGCCGCACTCAGTCCAGCGGCGAGAGCGATAAAGGGGCGGACATCACCTTCTGATCCCCACGTTTGGATTCCTATTTTCATGCGTCTTCACCTTCGCGATTTGGAAGTGGGTCTGCAGAAATCCTAGAATACTTTATCTCATCCGGTTATGTCAAAGGGGACAGGCTGGTTTTTAAAAAGTAGCCTGTCCCCTTTTTCTTCTATCTTTCTGTCTTTGTTCGAGTTATTTGTCTTTTATTCCGGTGGCTTTGTACTCTGAGGGATTATCTATGGGAACGATGATCTGGTCGGCCCTAGCCACAACTTTTCCTTCCGGATTGGTCAACTCAGCTCGGCGGGCGATGAAGCGGCGCTCTTTTTTAATCATCATGATATAACCTTTCAAAGTCCACTTTCCTTTTTTATCCGGAATCTCTGCTTTGGCCTGTCCGAAGTCCATAGGATCGGTGTCGTATGAATCCCAGCTTTGTCTGGCGGAGAGCACTCTGCATCCGAGTATATCAGTAAAATCAGTACTGTACATCGGTTCCTCTTCTGTTTCCTCCTCTATATCCGGTTCCAGCTTTGACTCAAACTGCAGGAACATCAGGACAACGTTATTTCCCTGGCGCATGGCGAGAAGCGTCTCGTTTTTATCATCAGCCGTGAACGGAGCATAATAATCTTTACCTGTTTTTAAATCTTTGAAACGGACTTTTCCTGAAAAATGGTCGTACGATTTTTCGACTCCTTCTGTGAGGAAATAGATTAAGAATTCATGCGCCTTGTGAGACATGGATGTGCCGAACAAGGCCATAAGAACATCCGCTTTTCCGTTGGCTTGCCGCCTTAAATCCAAAAGATTGCCATGAAAGAGGTTATTGATCTCTTTTCTGGTTCTCTCTTCGTCTCCGGGTTTGATTCGAGGAAGCTTGAAGGTGTTCATCCTGTTTTCTTTGATCCGCCTGTGTTCGGACAGGTCAATGAGTCTGGCAGAGAAGAGATAATAATTCAGGTTAACCGGGATGGCGCGGATCTTGATCTGCTCGAGCCAGTAACTGGCTTCTTCCCTCACCTCTTTATCGGGGTCGTTCTTGGAGACATCTTCCAGAAGAGCGAGGCCGCCGAGATTGAATTTTTTTCCTAAAAGAAGGACGATATTTTTCCTCGTTTGCAGATCTTTTTCTTTGACGAGGATACCTTTGAGGAGCGGGATAGAGGCTTCCGGTTCCAGTGCGATCAATGAGCTCAAGGCGGTCAGTTTGACTTGGGTTTCTGTCTTTTTTCCTGTTTCATAGATTTCCTGGATTATGCTTTTGTATTCTGTCTTGCCGATCAGTGCCAGCTCTCCTGCGATTTCCACTCGCAGTACATTGGCATCATCAATCCAGACGCTGTCAGGATACTGTCCGATAAGGAGCTCCAGTTTTTGAAACGCATCCTCTTTGAGCGCGATCACGTTCTCCTTGTACACTTCGTCTCTGGACATCCCGTTCAGCGATTGGGCCAGCCAATAAAGGGCCTCGGCTCTCAACTGACTGGAAGGATACTTCTTAAGGAAGAACTCCAGTTGTTCTTTGGCTTTTCTCCAGTATCTTTTGAACACATAGTCTTTGGCTTTCAGGAATGTTTCAAGTTCATCATCCTCAAACTTGAGGTTCTCATAATTCAATCCTTTATCCGTCAGCGCTGTCCGCATTTCATGGAAATTGGACAAGTCTGCTGAATGTCCTATGGAGATCAGGAAAAGTGCTATCCAACCTGTGAATAAGATTTTCTTTAATACTTTCATTGTATATCCTCCATTTTAAATGGTTGTCTGTGAAGCGATAAAAGCCTTCAGTTTAAACTTAATCTCGTTCTCCCGGATCAGCCGGGCGAGCTGAGCCGCTGATTCCTGGTCCTGAGGACTCAGGTTGGATATTCCCACCAGGATGAATTCTATATCTTCCAGAAGCTGCAAGAGGCGGGGGTCATTTCTCTGGGAGACAAGGTGTTTCAACAGTTTGGTTTGAGTCAGCATTTCTTTGACGACTAGTTTCTCGATATCGGACATTTCTTGCTGTTTTCGGGCGTCGGTCCGGTTCACGAAATTGATCAGGATGGGCTCGAGTCCTTCCGTGTAGCGGAGGAGCGGTGATTCATAGCCTTGCAAAGCTGCGGATTCGGGCGGAGTTTCACCCGCACCGGAAAAAAACACTTGCTTTCCGATGAGAAATCCCAGGAGAAAGACAATAATAAGAGCTGAAGCCGCAAAGGCCCACTTTTTATAAGGGAAGAAAATTATCCTCTCACTTTTTCTTGGGACAGCTTTGGACGAAATGATTTCCCAGAATTTCTCCTTATCCGGGAGGGGAATTTCTTCATTGTCTTCAAAAAGTGAACTCAGGTTTTCCGATTTCTTGTATATCCGGGTGCATTCGGGACATTCCCGGAGATGGTCTTCTAGCTGCCTTTTCTCCGAGGAAGTCAATTTTCCGTAGACACTCACGGTTATTAAATTTTTACATTCTTCGCAGTTCATTGTTCCCTCCACAGCGGTTCCAGTTTTTGTCTCAATTTTAAAACCGCTCTTTGGAGTTGTGTTTTGACAGTGCTCGGACTGCACTGCAGATGCTCGGCAATCTCTTTGATGGCCATATGCTGCTGATGCCGCAGGTCGAAAATTAAGCGCTGTCTTGGAGCCAGTGTATAAAGGGCATTTTTCACCTGAGCGATTGTCTGGCTTGCAATGGCTGATTTTTCAGGTGAAGAATCATGAGCTTCCGGTTCGACGAGAATATCAGAGAGAGACTCTGTCTGACCGATTTTTCTCCTTTTTTTCTTTCTCAGATAGTCGAGAGTGCAGCGAAGGCCGACCTGATAGATCCAGGCAGAAAAGTTGGCGCTGACATTAAGATCAAAACTCTTAATACTCTTAAAAGCTTTAATGAATGTTTCCTGCATGATGTCCTCGGCATCCTGCTGGGATTTCGTGTAGCGATAAGCGAGCCGGAAGATCATCGCGTAATTATTCTCGTACAGCTCCCGGAACGCGCTTTCCTTTCCTTCTTTGGCCAGCAGTATGACCATCTCGTTGTTCATGTTCATTGCCAGTTCATGGGTCATCATATATATATTACGCCGAAAAGTCACACCAGGACGACAAAAGTTGGAACCTTTGGAAACCTTTGGACTGGAAGGCCCTGGGTTCGCATTCCCACATTCGACATTTGGGATGCGGAGGCTAAAATAAATAAGGAAATGTCAGGTGTTGAGACGTGATCTCGCTTGTTATTCTGGTTTAGGCCTTGGGAAGAAGAAGCTGATAGCGACCGAAAGGCATTTATATTCGGGCGACGCCAAGAAAAACAGAATGCAGAGAGACTATCAAGACTAGAAATATTGTTCGTGCGGTTCCCGCGGATAATCCAAAAAATCCATACTTCAGAGCTTCCTTACTGCAAGAAGGAATACAGTCTCCGCACAGGGTGCAGGTCAGTCCGGGTTTCCTTTTTTTTATCTGACTCTCGTTCAGTGCATCGTACCGGCAGGAATAGCGGCAGGCACCGCAGTCATCGCAGGTGTTTTTGAATCGGATGCGAAAAGGAGATAAACGTCCGATCAGATTGGCAGCCAGACCGATCGGACAGTAGATGACACAATGCGTCATCACTCCGTTTTTTCGTGAAATGAAGATCATCACGGCCACTCCGGCAATCCCGTATCCGATAGCAATACCTGTCATAGCCGTGGAAGCCAGACCGAATAGCCTGAAAAGAAAGGCTGCCAGGATGACGGCAGTGAAGATACCGATGCGGAGTGCCTGATTCCATTTGGGGAGGGCTTTCGGGCGGCGAATATGCCGTGAGGATAAGTTATCCCAACTGCCGATGTAGCACAAATGGCTGCACCAGGCCGCTCCCACGAGCAGTGCGGTGACGACAAAGAGAATGAGCATAAAAGTAATCTTGCCTCTTGAAATTGGACCGGCGATAATCATTGCTGGGATGGGAAGATGAAATTTTCCCGTCATGAGGCACTTCTCCAGGCCCGCTAGTCCCAGTATAAATTGAGAGAAGAAGACAACAGAAAACAGCGTCCATATCCGGCTTCTGATTTTGGGAGATATTTTTGGATCGAGCATTTTCTCGGTGACCCATCCGGCATAGATGGCCAGGAGAGCGACTTCGATCATTCCTGAACCTGGTAAAAATCGCTCAAGAAGGAGGATGGGCGGTGTCACTTTCCAATGGACAATGGTGAGAAGGATGGCTGTGAGGAGAGAAGCCGAATAACTCGGTAAGTAAGGTCGGTCTCTATCGGCGCTTTTTTGCGTATAATTTTTTTGTATCTTTTTCTTTTCCAAGAGCAGAGCTGAGATCCATGTGAACAGGGCCACAAGAGAAAGGATAATCGCGAGACGTATCCAGGGCTGCTCTTGCGATTCTCTGAGTTGAGCGTAAAAAAAAATTCTTTCGATCCAGATGAGACCTCCGATTCCGAGGTAAGTCTGGTACATTCGCAAGATCCATCTTTTCCTAATGAATAAAATAAAGGGGAAGAGTAAGGAAAAAAGAGCCAGCCAATCATTCTGAGCCCTTGAGAAGTGAGCAGCCAGCAGCACAGATGAGATTATGGGGAGTGCGATTAACTTCATCTTTCTTGATTTAATTCCTTATCCAATGAGGGATAATCCTCAAGGAGCTGATTTTAGAACTAATTATCAATTTTCCAAGATTTGAACGGATAAGTCCAGACCTTCTGGAATGTTCAGAGGATTAAATCGAGGCGCCTTTCCCTTTAACATAGAGATAGCAGCTCAAACCAAAAATTACTTTTCCTGCATAGCAAATCCAGAAAACTGCGGAAGCCGAAAAGAGAACAGGCATGATGAATAATAATGCCAGGATAACAGTCATGATGACTCTGCCTTTGGCTTCAGCGTTCAGGAACGCATACACAAAAATGATAATGACTATTAAGTTGATGACTGAACTGATTATTTTTCCGTATGGTACTCCCATCATGTTAGATAAAGTATAGCATAGGAAGGGAATTTCACAGAAGAACTGCCCCCTATTCAAGACATCGATTTATTGATTTTATGCCGGACAGACCATTTCTTTGGATGAGGTCCTAGGAATGACTCTAATCTAGATGACGAGAAAAAAGTCATCCTAAAGGGAGAAGTTGACCTGAATTTTGTGAATAATCCAGGTTGAATAAGAATGCGCAGTCAATCGTAGAATATCTATAGGAGGAAGGAAATGGTTTTTCTGGAGAGAAGCAACATCGTTCCCATCTGCCCTCACTGCAATACTGAGTTAAAGGTCATTCATTTCCGGGGATTGACCAGCACATTGGGCAAAAGATACATCTATATTTGTCCGAATTGCAGGAAGGTGCTCGGCATTTCCCATTGCAAAGGCTTCTGGATGGGGTAGAAGATAGGCGTGCATCCCCACATTTGTCTGGTTATCGGGATTAGGCTTAGGCCATAAATTGGGGTCAGGCCTTATTTGGAATTCGAGACTCAAGGCATAGTTTCAGTCAACTGCCATTAACCTTGACAAGGCCTGATCCCAAAAAAACAAGGCCTGGCCCCAAAAAACCTGACCCAAGCCTGAACCCAAATTGAAGAAATGTTGAGACGCGATACATTATTTATTGAGACGCGACCACTTATTGAGTCCTCATTCGCTTTTGACTTTACATATCCTCAGGCTTAAATTATTATTATGATTACCAATGGAGGTCAGATGTTTCAGGCAACAACTATAATCTGTGTCCGTCACAAAGGAAAAGTCGCCATTGCCGGAGATGGCCAGGTTTCCCTCGGAGAGACTGTATTGAAGCGAAAAGCCAACAAGATTCGAAACCTTTACAAAGGAAAAGTTTTAGCTGGATTCGCTGGCGCCACTTCGGATGCGTTTGCCCTGTTTTCCAGGTTCGAAGGAAAGCTCGAAGAGTTTCGAGGGAACCTTTCCAGAGCTGCCATCGAACTGGCCAAGGACTGGCGGATGGATAAAGCGCTCCGGCGGCTGGAAGCCCTTTTGATCGTGGCTGATAAGGATAACTCCTTCCTGATCTCGGGAACAGGAGATGTCGTCGAGCCGGATGATGGAATAATCTCGATCGGCTCAGGAGGACCGTTCGCTTTGGCTGCCGCCCGGGCACTGCTCAAACACACGAACCTGTCTGCCAAGGATATTGCTTTACAGGCCTTGGAGATCAGTTCTGGTATATGCGTATACACGAACGACGAGATTACTATAGAGGAGCTCTAGATGGCAATTGCACTTCCAGAAAGTTTAAAAACAACCGTTGAGAAATCGATGGAAACCGAACTGACTCCGCAGGAAATCGTCAAAGAGCTGGACAAGTACATTATCGGCCAGAATGCTGCCAAAAGAGCCGTGGCGATTGCTTTGCGGAACAGATACCGTCGGCGCAAACTCCCTCCTGAACTGGCCGATGAAATCGCTCCTAAAAACATCCTGATGATCGGTCCGACTGGGGTCGGAAAGACCGAGATATCCCGCAGGCTGGCCCGGCTGACGTATTCTCCTTTTTTGAAAATAGAAGCCAGTAAATTCACAGAAGTCGGCTATGTCGGCCGCGATGTCGAGTCCATGATAAGAGACCTGGTCCGGATTTCCGTGGACATGGTGAAATCGGAAAAAATCGCAGAGGTGCGGGAGAAAGCGGAGAAGAATGTGGAAGAGAAGATACTGGATATGCTCCTTCCTCCGTTGAGAAGACGAACCGAGCCTCCTGACCCGAACGAGCAGGTGAAGTTCCAGGAGACAAGAGAAAAGTTGAGGAAGCAGCTCAGAGAGGGTGCGCTGGATGAGAGGATGGTCGAGATCGAAGTGAAAGAGAAGGCGGCTTCTCCCATGGAGATTTTTTCTGGCAGCGGGATGGAAGAGATTGGGATCCACATCCAGGAGATCATTCCCGGATTTTTGGGAGGAAAATCAAAAAAACGTAGGATTAAAATAGAAGAGGCCCGGGAATATTTATTGGAGGACGAGCAGCAAAGATTGATCGATATGGACCAGGTGTCCCGGTTGGCTGTGGAACGGGTCGAACATTCGGGTATCATCTTTTTGGATGAGGTCGATAAGGTCGCTGGACGAGAGGCGGGCCACGGTCCGGAAGTCAGCCGGGAAGGAGTCCAAAGAGACCTTCTCCCGATAATCGAAGGAACCACTGTCAACACCCGCTACGGCCTTGTCCGGACAGACCACATCCTTTTCATAGGCGCTGGGGCTTTCCATGTGACCAAGCCCGCTGATCTCATTCCCGAACTCCAGGGGAGGTTTCCTATCCGGGTGGAGCTGACTTCTTTGGATAAAGAGGATTTCATCAAGATATTGACCGAGCCAGAAAATGCTCTCATCAAGCAGTATAAGGCCTTGATGGAGACTGAAGGCATCCAGGTGGATTACAGTGGGGATGCCATAGATGAGATCGCTGATATCGCTGAGAAAGTCAACGAGGATGCGGAGAATATCGGAGCCCGCCGGCTTCACACGGTCATGGAAAAAGTAATGGAAGAAATATCTTTCAAAGCACCGAACATAAAAAAGAAAAAGATTCCAATCGACAGGAAATATGTCCAAAAGCAGCTCGAAGATATACTGGAAGACGAGGATTTGAGCCGCTTCATTCTTTAATGAAGAAATTTTTCCCATTCCTGATTTTCGTGTTTCTCCTGATACCGTTGACTTCCTGCGGGAAAAAAGGCCCCATTCTTCCACCTCTCCCTAAGTTGATCCAAGAGATTGAAGTTTTTGACATCAGTCAGAGAGGAGAAAGGCTGTTTCTTGAATGGGAGAATCCGACAGCTTTTATCGATGGAAGTCCTCTGCCCGAAGTTTCAGAAGTTGAGATTTGGCTCTTTGAGGTGGAGAAAGAGGGTTCCGGGAATAAAAAACCGGCCCGAGATGAATTTGAAACGGTGGCAGCGCTTCTTGTTTCGCTCAAGCAGGAAGAGTTATCCAGATTTCGGATCAGGACAGAAGAAGGCTCTGTTCGATTCGTCTATCCTTTCACATTGACAAAACAACATTTCCAACTGGACAGCTTGATTTTCAGCCTGAGGGTGAAGGCCAAGAAGAGAAGGAAGTCAGAGTTTTCGCCATTGTTGACTGTTCAACCCCGGATGCTTTCTCTTCCCCCTCGAGCTGTGAAGGCCGTGGTCTTCCAGGATCGTATCGAGGTCAGCTGGATACCGGCTGAAAGAAACCTCGACCAGTCATCCCCGGCAACCTTCAAAGGATATAACGTCTACAGAGCCGAGGGAAAAGCGCCTCCCCGACGCCTGAATTCACAGCTTATCAAAGATAATAAATATAGCGATAAAGACTTCCTCATCGGGAGTGTATACCGCTATATTATCCGGGCTTCGACGACAGAATCGGCCCCATTCATGGAGAGTGATGATTCCGAACTCTTGGAAATCAAGGCAGAAGACACCTTTCCCCCAGCTGTTCCCTCGGGCCTGGTGTCCATAGTGGCAGGAGATTTTGTATCTCTCACCTGGGACGAGAATAGTGATGAGGACTTAGCCGGATACAGAGTCTGGAGGAGGATGGAAGGAAAGGATGAGTTCGTGCTTTTAACCCCCCAGCCCATAGCTGAAAACGCATTTAACGATACGACTGTTGAAAAGGACAAAAGATACCATTATGCTGTTACCGCACAGGACAACTCGGGGAATGAAAGCCGGAAATCCGAGAGTGTATCCGAGATCATAAAGGATGGGTTTAAATGAAGATTTATCGCTACAAGCATAAGGATAAAATCAGCTACGGGGTTTTAAAGGAAGAAAACCTTTGTCCCGTTGAAGGTTCCATATTCAAAAAATTCAACGTGAAAAAAGAAAAGATTCCCATAAGCGACGTCACTCTTCTGCCGCCCGTGATCCCTTCGAAGATCGTCGCGATCGGGGCCAACTACAAGAATCATGTAAAGGAAATGGGCCGGCAGATTCCTGAAGAGCCCCTGATTTTTCTTAAACCTCCCTCCTCTCTCGTTGGACCGAACGATATCATCGTCTATCCAAAAATGTCCAAAAGAGTCGACTACGAAGGAGAGTTGGCTTTAGTCATCAAGAAAAGAGCGCGTCTTCTCGAGGATGGAGATAATACGGAAGATTACATTCTGGGCTACACCTGCTTTAATGATGTGACGGCTCGAGACCTCCAAATAAAAGATGTCCAGTTCACCCGGGCAAAGTCGTTCGATACGTTCGCCGCTGTGGGGCCCTGTATCGCCACCGATGTTGAGCCTGAGGGGCTTCGATTGAAGACGTTTCTCAACGGAAAATTAAGACAATCATCCACCTTAAAAAACCTGATTTTTCCTGTGCCTTTTATAGTGAGATATATTTCCGGGATCATGACACTCGAGCCCGGAGATATCATTACGACTGGAACTCCTGCCGGGGTTGGCCCGATGTCTCCGGGTGACAGGGTGGATATCCAGATAGAAGGGATTGGGACTCTCTCCAACACAGTCATGAAAATCAAGTGAATAGATGGAGATTTGATCCCGAATTCCACAGGTTTCGACACTTTTTCCCTCTAGTACAGCATTAAAAAATAAACTTTTCTTGTCTGTGGGGGTTCAATAAAATATGTGAGAGTGATATAACATACACGGATGGAGAGATAATCAGAAATCATTTTCGGTTTTCTGTCTTTTCTCTCTTGATAAGCTCATAATTTTTGGAGGTTTTAATGAAAATTTTCTTGGATACAGCCAATCTAGAGCAGATCAAGGAAGCCGCGAGCTGGGGAATAGTGGATGGAATCACAACCAACCCCACACTGGTTTCCAAAGAGAATATGAAGTTTGAGGATTTAATCAAGAAGATCTGTAAAATTGTTCCGGGCCCTGTGAGCGTGGAGTCTGTCTCCACCAAAGCCAAAGATATCATTGAGGAGGCCAGAGGACTGGCCAAGCTGGCTGATAATGTTGCTGTGAAGATACCGATTTGTGTGGAGGGGCTGAAAGCGACAAAAGTTCTGTCCAGCGAGGGGATCAAGATCAACACGACTCTCATATTTTCTCCGAACCAGGCACTACTTGCGGCTAAAGCCGGAACAGCGTTTGTCAGCCCTTTCATCGGGCGGCTCGATGATATCTCCCATGAGGGAATGGCCTTGATCGATGAGATCGTTGCCATATTCAATAATTATGGCTTTGAAACAGAAATTATCGTGGCCAGCATCCGCCATCCACTCCATGTTGTGGAAGCGGCTTTGACCGGAGCAGACATTGCCACCATCCCTTTTGCGGTGCTGGACAAGATGGTGAAGCATCCTTTGACTGATATCGGAATAGAGAAATTTTTAAAGGATTGGAGCAAAGTCAAGCGCTGAATCATCATTGGGGCGAGGAAACGATGACTATCGAAAAAAAATTAAAAGAGCTAAAAAAGAAAACAGAATCAGCAGAGCTGGGCGGAGGTCAGGAGAGGATAGAGAAGCAGCATAAGGCCGGAAAACTGACCGCTTTGGAAAGGATCAACCTCCTGGTGGATGAAGGCTCTTTCCAGGAAATGGATAAACTTGTTGTGCACGAGAGTCATGATTTTGGGATGGAAAAAAAGAGGATTTATGGAGATGGAGTGGTGACAGGGCACGGCACGATCGATGGTCGGACAGTTTTCATTTTTGCTCAGGATTTTACTGTGTTCGGAGGGTCGTTGAGCGGAGCGAATGCAGCTAAGATAGTCAAAATCATGGACTTGGCCCTGAAGAACGGTGTTCCGATGATCGGCCTCAACGATTCAGGAGGGGCGCGGATACAGGAAGGAGTGGCTAGCCTGGGAGGCTATGCGGATATATTTTTGAGGAATGTTCTTGCCTCCGGAGTCGTTCCTCAGATATCAGCGATTATAGGTCCGTGTGCGGGCGGAGCTGTCTATTCGCCAGCTATTACAGATTTTATCATCATGACGAAGGATATCAGCCGCATGTTCATCACTGGACCGGATGTGATAAAGGCCGTAACACACGAAAGTGTGACCATGGAAGAGTTAGGAGGGGCAGAAGCTCATAACAGCATTAGCGGTGTGGCGCATTTTGCAGCCGAGGACGAAAAACACACAATGGAATTAATCCGCGAACTTCTCTCGTTTGTCCCCGATAACAACCTGGAAGACCCTCCTTTCAAGGAGACGGCTGACCCTCCGGACAGAGGGAGTGATGAACTCAATTTTATGGTGCCCGATGACCCGAATCAACCTTATGACATACGAAAGGTCATCAAAGAAATTCTGGATGATAATTATTTCTTTGAGGTCCAGGAGCATTACGCGAAAAACATCGTCATCGGTTTCGGTCGGTTGGGAGGGAAGTCAGTATCCATCGTGGCCAACCAGCCCGATGTTCTGGCGGGAGCCCTGGATATCAATGCCTCGGATAAAGGGGCCCGGTTCGTCCGTTTTTGCGATGCCTTCAACATACCGCTTATCACGTTTGAGGACGTGCCCGGATTTTTGCCCGGAGTGGCCCAGGAACACGGAGGAATAATCCGCCATGGAGCCAAACTTCTGTATGCGTTTGCCGAGGCGACCGTGCCGAAAATTACTGTCATCACTCGCAAAGCCTATGGGGGAGCCTACTGCGTTATGGCTTCCAAACACATCAGAGCAGATATCAATTTTGCCTATCCGACGGCCGAGATCGCTGTGATGGGACCAGAAGGAGCGGTGGAGATAGTCTATAAGCGTGAGCTGGATAAGAAGGAAGGGGCCAAGGAGAGAGAGGCAAAAGTCGAGGAGTTCCGAGAGAAATTTGCTAATCCTTATATTGCCTGTGAGAAAGGCTATCTCGATGAGATAATCGAGCCGAAATTCTCAAGGCCCAAGATCATTGCGGCTTTACAGATGCTGGAGAACAAGCGGGATAGCAATCCTCCGAAAAAGCATGGAAATATACCTTTATGAAAATTGGGGACAGGAAAATTGGGGACAGTCCCCAATTATTGCGTAAGTGTCATTATAAGAGTTATTGTGTGGAGCGA
>JABAOF010014809.1_pt3 | contig 35370 bp, 45 predicted proteins | sample 7062171 | NCBI WGS metagenome assembly JABAOF01 (sample SAMN14538628, study PRJNA623070) | marine sediment metagenome | biome: marine biome [ENVO:00000428]; feature: marine pelagic biome [ENVO:01000023]; material: deep marine sediment [ENVO:00002113] | place: India: Gulf of Khambhat ...
TCAAGGAGATAATGGAGCAGAAGGACACAATAATCCGTGCGATAAACCAGAACGATAAGGATATAAAAAGGGTTGCGAAAGAGATAAACAAGGCGTATGGCGTTTTCCTAACAGGGTGTGGGACTGCNNTGCCACACAGGGGAATACGTATTCTCTAATATCGCGAACAAACACGTGAATTATGTTGTTTCATCAGAATTCCCCAATTACAGGAATTTCCTCACGAAAAAAACCCTGCTCATAACGGTTTCCCAGAGCGGGGAAACCGCGGATGTACTTGAGGCGGTTAAGGCAGCGAAGGAGAAGGGAGTGAAAGTTATATCCTTAGTGAACGTTAAAGGTTCAACACTCGATCGCATTTCGGACTTCACCTTCCTCATAAAAGCAGGCCCCGAGAAGGCAGTGGCCTCCACGAAAGCGACCACCGCTCAGTTAGCGATACTCTACTTACTAGCATACGCATGTATAGGAAAACTTAAAGAGGGGAAGCGTTTGCTTATAGAGGTCGCTTCCAAAATAAACGATATGCTGAATCCTAGATATGAGGATAGGATAAAGAGGCTCGCGAAGACCATGCATCGAAAAAAGGATTTCTACATAATAGGCAGATCGCTAAACCATCCTATGGCATTGGAGTCAGCAATAAAGATCATGGAGGTTAGTTATATACACGCGCAAGGCTTCGCGGGAGGCGAACTTAAGCATGGTCCTATCGCACTCATAGAGAAAAACACGCCATGCATCGTGCTAACGGAAGGGAATTCGGATCACGATGTAATCAGCAATGCCATGGAAATTAAATCAAGAGGGGGATTCATAATCGGAGTTGGCCCGAAAAGATACGGGGTTTTCGACTTCTGGATAAAGACCCCTGACGTTGGTTTTGCCTCACCCATAGTCAACATAATACCGGTTCAGTTATTTGCCTATCACCTAGGAGTGCTGAGAGGTTGCGAAGTAGATACACCAAGGAACCTCGCGAAATCCGTCACGGTGAAGTAGATTTAAAAGTGAAAGAAACGAATTATTAATATGGCAGCGGATATTCTGACAAATCTTGTCACGAGCCTCGGTGTTGATTTCACAAATCCCATAACCTTAGCGATAAACATTATAGTGTCCACGATAATAGGAGGAATCGTCCTCCTTATATTAGTGGAAATAGTTGGTAAGAAGTTCTCAGAGGAAGTTCACCCAGCGAACGCGTTCCTTGTGGTGCTCATAATAAACCTGATAAACCTTCTAGGGGTGTTAGCGTTCATAACCCCCTACATCTCGTTCATCCCGTTCCTTCCAGTGATTCTGCCTATTTTGGTATGGATAATCCTGATCAAGTTGTTTTTCAAAGAGATGTCGATTACGCATGCGGTGATCGTCGGCGTTGTGGGATGGTTACTCAGCATATTCCTGATACCGTATCTAGTCGGGATAGCGAGTGGTTTCATACCGAGTTTCGGATAGTTTCGGCATTAAGGTGCGTAAGCCCGAAATTCGTAATCTTCACTTTCAAGAATTTGCCCATTACATTCTTTTTTCCTTCGAAAATCACGGGTTTATAATATTCATTCCTTCCCATGAGCTGGTTTTTTCTCTTTCCCTTTTCTGTTACAAGGATCTCACATTCTTTCGAAAGCCATTCCTTGTTTTTCTCCATACCGATTTTTCTCACGAGATCAGCAAGCCTTTTCGATCTCTTCTTTATCACCATGTTATCCAGCTGTTTCATACGTTTCGCTTTCGTTCTTGGCCGAGGAGCGAATTTCGAGATGTTCACGATATCTGGTCTTACCCTTTTGATCATTTCGATCGTTTCCTTGAAATCACTTTCTTTTTCGCTGGGAAACCCCACTATTATATCCGTGGATAACGTGATGTTTGGAAAGATTTTTCTGAATTCCTTCACGATCTTTTCGAAATTTTTTACTTTGTAACCCCTCCTCATGGATTTCAGAATTTTATCAGAACCCGACTGAACGGGTATGTGGATGGACTTGTATATTTTCGGGTTTTTGTATATTTCAATCAATTCTCCCAAAATCGGTTTCATGTGATTTGGATTCATCATGCCTACACGTATTTTGAAATCTCCATTTATCTCAACTATCTGCCTAAGTAGATCGGCAAGATTCATTTGTATATCCAAACCATAACACCCACAATCCTGAGATGTAATCCAAATTTCCTTGCATCCGTCTTTTAGGGAATTTTCTATTTCTTTCAAAATCTCTTCGATCTTTCTCGATTTCAGATTACCCCTAGCGAATTTCACTATGCAATATGCACACGCTCCCAAACAGCCGGAAGCAATCTCCGTTATTCCCACTAGTTGGTTTTTCCTGATTTTTTTACCTGTTTTCTTCACTCGTTTCAATAACAACTTAGCTATGTCTTTCGATTTATGAGAGGAGAGAAAAAAGGCGTGAGGAACGATCTCCCTGAAAATCCCCACATTGCTGGCACATCCAGCTATCACTAGCTTTTTGTTAGGATATTTACTAACAAAAAACTTTATCCTCTCCCTTATCTTGTTCTCTGTGGGGCTTTTCACAACGCACGTATTAATTACGATCACATCCGCTTTCCCTATGTTTTTGACTATCTTGAAACCATTTGCAATTAGCGAAGTTTCCATCACTTCCGAATGCGCCTGATTCGCGGAGCAGCCGTATGTTTCGAGGTAAACGGATTTCATAATAAGAAATTAGATAAAGAATATTTTAAAAATCACTCTCTGAACAATGTATTGAGCAATTTACTTAGTTTAGTGAATTCGGTATCATCTGCCTCTTCTTCCGCAATTTTTTCTATTGTTTTTTTCAGTTTATCTTGTAATGTTATTCTTAGTTTTCTTGTTTTTGGGGTTTTTGATATACAGGTTTCTATCAATTCCCTTGAATATTTTCCCAATTTCATTTCAGTCAATCTGTTGTTTTTGTAATCTTTCATCACACTCATTAAATATTTCATTGGTATGTTCGTTCTGTGTTTTCTGGAGAAATCTCTTATTGTTTTTTCGAAACTTTTCTGATCCAATTCCTCTAACTTGGTGTTCCTTTTTTCACAAAATCTTTCAAATTTTTCAACAACATTTTTTAACTTATTCTTTATTAACTCTGGTCCTTTTTTCTCCAAAATTTTTGCATTGTAATTTATTTCAAGTATACCTTGATTTTTCAAGAACCTTTGGGGGAAATATTTCAACAACTGTTCTCTATTAATTTTACTTTCGATATCCCAACTATAAGAAATACTTTTTATTACATCGTCTCCTGTATAACGTTCTTTTTTACCCAATATGCCCTCCATGTTTTTTCTTTCGGTATCTGCAGAGTCTCTTATTACATTTCCTATGGTCTTAGTTCCTTCATATGAAACCGCACTTCTATCCAATTCGTTCTTCATACCAGAAGTCAAATCTTCTGGTCTGAGTGTTATTTCTCTTATTCTTTTTCTTTCCCTTTCTATTTCTACCTTTTTTTCTTCTACCTCCTTTTTCCAATACGCAAATTCTCTTTCTATCCTATACGGTCTTTTTTTACTAGTCCTTGCAGGCTCCAAATAAGAATCGACCTTCTTCTTCGAAATACCGAGATATTTTGCTACTTCCGAACGGGGCATCAAATGGGACATCGAGTCTTCTAACATACACAATCAATTACAAGAATAATCCAAAACTTTTTATTCTTTAGGTCTCCGCTATTACCATCTGTATGTTCAGATTCGCCTCTTCTTGGAGGATCTTTTCGTTCGCGGTCCACCTGGGTGTTTTCGCTATAACCAGGTCGCATCTGTCACCGTACACTATGCGGTCCCCTCCAACCACGGTCCAGTTATCCGGCTCTATTATCATGCAGTAATCGAAAGTTGGCTTTATCACTTTCTTCACGAGGTCTGGGACGATCTCGCTAGAAAGGTTTCGGCAGTTCGTCCCTCCGCAATTCCTGTACGAGGTCATGTAGGCGCAGGCTACAGTGGAAGAAACGGTATCGCAGTACCCTCCGTAACCCGTGTTTCTCCTCAGGACTGAAAGCAAAAGGTTGTGGGCGTAGAGGTTGTTGTATTCCTCGTACTCCGGTTTTATCGAGGATATTAGAAGGAATATCCCGACTCCCATGAATATTATGATTATGAGTACTATCAGTATCATGCTCGTTTGGCCTGATTTCTTTTGCATTTTATCCTCCCTGATGGTACAAACCAACCCTTAGGAAACCTATATCTATTTCATTCTTTGTTTTTCTATAAATGTTAACGGGCAGTTCAAATATTATCGCTTCCCCTTCTTTTTTGCAATACTCCCACTTCCCGCAAAGTGGGTATGTTTCTTCATTGCACTCTTCTTTAGATCCCAAGGATTCGATCTCCGCGAACCACCCACTTCCGTACAATTTCTCGAGATCCTCGCAGGTTATCGAGCTTAATTTTGAATCCTCAAGCATGGACCCCTCCTTGTAGGTGGCCTTGTTTATGTACGGGGAATTGGTGAACGCCCGTAGAAGGAACTCTGCTCTGTCATACAAAACCTTTCTCTGTTCCGAGCCCGTCGTTGTGATCTGCCAGCCTGTGAGGAACAGGGTTATCAGGACTATTATAAGGATTATGAAAAAGCTCAGCAAAACATACTCCATTAAGTGAACTTGCCCTCTCATCACCCGCACCCCAAGATTTCGAGATCTTTGTAGTTTTTAACGGATTCCTTCATGTGGTAAGCGAATTCCCTCACGTCGTCTTCTTTCATTGAATCAAGCTTGGGGATGAGTTCTTCTTTTATGAAACCGAGCGTTCCCGTGAATTTTGAAAATTCCGTTCCGCACCTATTTCTCAAATTAATATCCCCGATTAAGAGATTGGATTCCTTGATTCCGACATCGATTCCGACCCCAAGCTCTCTTAGGAATTTCTCGTTAACGTAATCGTAATGCCTTTTTCCTCCCAGAAGCAAAGCCACTATATCCAAGCCGTTCTTGTAGATATGTTCTTCGTATTCATCCCCGCTTTTTATGTAAACATACCCTATTTCGTTGTCTATCGGACTCACAAGGAAATCCGCATCCATGGATTTTTCAGATATCGTGATGACCTTGATGCCCTTTTTTCTGAAGTGTTCAAGATTTTCGCAGGGATTGAATTCCAACTCACTTGCCTTTAAACTTGGAACTATCCTTTCCAAGAATTGGTATCTCTCCCATCCCAGCCAAAAATCCGAACCATTACACCCTACTCCGAATTTCACCTTGGTTTTCGTGTTCTCTGTTGAGGGGAAGAATTTGGTTATGTTTTCCATAACCGACCATATCCTTTCATCTCTCCCTAAGGGCATGAATAAGATCTGTGTTTCTGGGAAAACCTCTATGAAATAGAATTTCCACCACCCGATATCGTATTCGTTCCTGTATATGGAGAACTTTTCGCCCGGGATGAGGAGGAGAGGAACGGGATCCGCATCAAAAAACGAAACGGGTGTTTCGATGTTAGGAGGTCTGTAATTCAAAATTTCAGAATCTTTCATTTCAAAATCTGTGGAAACGCCAGTTGTGTAAACATCCTCAATTGATTTTTTGAAGTTAACTATAATGGAAACCTGCCTGCCTGATTCGCCTATTTCCATATAAGAGCCCGCGAACCTTAGGAGAAAGAAGAGTATGAAGGCTGAAATTATAATTCCCAAAATTATCTTGAAAACCTGGAATACGCTTATCATGCTATCGACCTCTCTCAAAATTCAGGGAGCGTTGCCTCTACGAGTGTCCCTATATTTCGGAGGATAACTTCCCTTGTTGAGGTTATGCAGAAGTTAACGTATGGTCTGAATTTCTCTATTTTGTGGCCGTCAATTTCGCCGTTAGATTTCATTATGACGACATTGTACCCGTAACTGGACACGAATTTCGTAACGAACTCGCTCGGAATCCACCCACCTTCCTCATACTCTATTTCAGGATGGTTCGGGTCGACAAAACAAAACCTTTCGATGCAGTTTGGGACAAGGATTTTAACCTTTTGTGACGCATCCATGGACAAAGTCAGAGTTGATTCCACTCCCTTCTCCAGATTTATTACCTGCTGTCCAATCTGGGATTCGCAACTCAAGAACATAACCTCGTTTATGTACCTGAAACCGAAGAACAATAGCAGTATTATTACTATGGCCGCAAATATTATTCCGAAAACCAACCCTACATCCATAATTAAATAAATGTAAAAGGGGAGATAAATATCATTCCTAAGCTTCAATTGTTATGGTCACTGGCTGCGGGCTTCCCCAAATGTTGGCTGCGTTTATGTCACATCCCGAAGGAGTACCTGCACCCTCTGCTGATTCTCCATAACAGGCATAAACGTCGAAGAGGTAATTTCCCTGCTTGGCAGCGCTTGGTATGTTAAGCGTAAGATCCCTGTTTGCGGTTGCTGCTGGGTCAATCTTTGTTGCAGTACCTGGAACCAAGACCCACGTGTTTACTTGGTCAAGGTTTTCCCCAGAATCCGTGGATGTGGCTTTCATGTTTATTACGTAATAGAGTACTCTGCCTGCTTGGTCATTGTTCCTTATCCCCGCCGCCATTATCAACTTGTTTCCAGGTTCAACCGAGTACCTTGCCGGCCATATCGCGAAGTTCTTGTCCGTGTTCTGGAATACCTTCGCTATCTCGCTTTGCGCCTGTTGTGTGAGGTCCACTGTAAGCGGTTCAAGTCCTGTGAAAAAACCCCTCAACCAGTATATAGCAAGACTCAGCAGAACCACCGCGAATACGACCGTTATTATGAACCCCAAACTCAATTGTATAGCTCCTTTCCTATTCATAATATATATTTCGGGCAGCCCGTATAAAAACTTAATCAAATGTTTCTTTTCGAAAGCAAATCTAATTTATGTTTTTATCTCCTAATATAATTCGAATGGTCAAAGCTCAGAAGATTCTGGATACGGGAAAGGTTAGGATAGTGGTGGATCACAGGGAATCGAAAAACCATGTTTTCAGGAATCTCAGGGAATTCGATGTTCTTCTCGTTCGCAAGCAGCTGAAAACAGGGGATTATATATGTTCTGACAGGGTTTGCGTGGAGAGGAAAACCATCCCAGATTTCATTCAATCAGTAATCGACCAGAGGATATTCAAGCAGGTTTTGGAGATTTCGGAGTGTTTCGAGAAACCTTTGTTAATTCTCGAGGGAAACCCTGATCTGTTGTTTATGGAGAGGAATATCCATCCTAACATGGTTCGTGGCGCACTCGCCTCACTAGCTATAGATCACAAAATTCCTATAATCTGGACTAGGAATTCGTTAGAAACAGCGAATCAAATTTACTGGATTGCATATAGAGAGCAGGCCAAGGAGAAGAGGAGTGTAGCGATTCGTTGTCCAAGGAAATTCGCTAGCGCTAGCGAAAGGCAGGAGTTCCTGATAGCCGGGCTTCCTCACGTGAACACAAAGTTAAGCAAGAACCTGTTGAAAAAATTCAAAACGCCAAAACGCGTTTTCTCAGCCAAGCAGGAAAAACTTATGAAAGTCGAAGGGATAGGGAAGGAGAAAGCGAAGAGGATCTGGGAACTGCTGAATGCAGATTATGAATAAAACTATTTGGCAGGAATGTATTTTATAGTGGGTATTGCATCGGTTGTCACGTTCAAACCAGTCTTTCTCAAACCCGAACTGTCCCCGTTTGTCGGTATGTGCGTTATGTGCATTTCACAATTTTTTAAATTCTCTAACTTCTCTATTGCCTTCTTAGTTTCAGGATTCGTCAAACTACTGGCTGACAAGGCTATCAATGTTTCATCCAAGTTCAGGCTTTCTGATTTCATTTCAAGCGTTTTTGTCTTCAACTTTTCTATACTTTTGAGAACATTAGGCTGTATCAAATGAATATCATCAGGTATGCCCGCCAAAACCTTTATCGCATTTAGAACGGCAGCTGAAGATGCATGAAGTAAAGGAGAATTCTTCCCTGTCACTATCTTTCCGTTCGGCAGTTCGATCGCTGCTCCACAGAATACGCCTTTGTTTCCCTTTCCCTTATTTTTCGCTTCATCTGAGGCTTTCCTCGCTGGTAAAACAACCTTCCTTTCTTCCGGTTTCAGGCCTGATTTTTTCATTATTTTTTCCACCCTTTTGACCGTTTCCTTGCTTTCTATACCAAGCATCATTTCTTCCTTGTACCTGAAATATCTCCTTATTATTTCCTGTTTTGCCGCCTCACTGCATACTTTATCATCAATTATTCCAACCTTAGCTTTGTTAACTCCCATGTCTGTTGGGGAATTATAGGATATATCGCTTTCTTTACCGAGAATCCTATCCAAGATGTTTTTCATCAATTCGAAATTCTCGATGTCCCTGTTGTAGTTTATCGCTGTGATCCCGTACTTCTTCTTGTGGAAGGGATCGACCATAACATAATCCCCAAGATCGGCGGTTGCAGCTTCATATGCTATATTAACAGGATGGTTAATAGGCAAATTCCATATGGGGAAAGTCTCGAACTTCGCGAAGCCTGATTTTATCCCCTTTTTGTGATCGTGATACATTTGAGATAAGCACAAAAACATCTTTCCGCTCCCCCCTCCTGCTCCTGTAACAACAATCAGGGGTTTTTCAATCTTTATGTAGGGCTGGTTCCCGTAACCCTTATCGCTTACAACCAAATCAAGATCATTCGGGTAACCTCTTATCTCTGTAAAAACGTAAACCTTGATCCCAAGATTTTTCAAATACCTTTTGAACCTGTCAGCAAGACTTTCTCCATTATAAATCGTTATCGCAACACATGAAACTTCCATTCCCCTGTCTCTCAGATCTCCGATATCCTTCAATGTCTGCTGGTCATAAGGCAGGCCAAAATCCCCTCTCATTTTCCCTCTTTGTATGTCCTTCGCACTCACACAATAGATTATCTGAATGTCCTTGCTCATTTTTTTGAATAACTTTATCTTTGTATCGGGCCCGTATCCCGGTAAAACCCTGGCCGCATGATAATCGTAACAGAGCTTACCTCCAAATTCAAGATACAGCCTTTTGTCAAACTTTTTGACCCTGTTCAAGATTTCGGATGATTGAACCTTCAGATATTTGTCGGTATCAAACCCTATCCTTTTCAAAGAATTAGATCTTTTCTTTTTCTTCCTAGGCATAATAATTTATCAAGAACTGAGTTTAAAAAGATTTATTTCAAAGAAGTCTACTTCGGTCTTGTCTGGTATTTCTGCTGGGACGGGATGGTCTGGGATTTCTGATGGATGTATTCCTCCTCCTTCATATCAACCATCGCCTTTACCCCTTCCAAGTCTATCTCTATTTCCTTCGACAGTCTTGATCTCTCCACCCTGCTCACCCTCCGTTCTTCCAGGATCCGCAGGTTCTGCTCTACCATGTCCATTTTTGTGAGTATGTCCCCTTTCAGGGGTTGTTTCTTTTTCAAAGCCTTCTCCCTCAGCCTGTCCCATTTCTTCCGGAGCTTGCGGACTCTCCTTCCGAAACCGAAAAATCCTAAAAATCCTTTCATTCTACCAAACCAGACCCTTATCAACCAGTTCCTTTGCTTTCGTCTTTTTCATCCCTGCTAGCTTGAACATTTCCTCTTCAAGCTCGTTTTTTGTTTCAACGTAGAACTTCCGCGATCTATATTCGAACGCCCCGAATATTAGCATGAGTACTACTGATATTGTTATAACGTACATGTTGTAGTAGACAAAGCCTATAACTAGTCCTATAATACATGAAGCGAACAGAATCGAGGAGGTGAGGAAGATCGTGTTCCACTCCGAAACTAGGGACTGGTATTTCGCGATCAAGGTTTCCTCTTTTTCCAAGCTAGACACCCCCTAAAATTTTCTTATTCGGTCTGAAATCAGATGTGAAGCGTATCCCACAATTATAAATAAGGCGAATGTGATATTAATGTTTGCGAGAGCGAACAAAATCAAGGATATTCCTCCGAAAAGAAAGCAGTATCGCCAGAGGTGGAGGGAACGCTTTCCCCTGTGTTTGAGGGGGAGATTCTTGTAAATGTAATACGCAAGGATTAGGATTATTATAATAATCAAGGCCTTTGTTCCTACATCCATGGCCAATTCAATAATTATGAACAACATCATCAAATAGAAAACTAAGATGAAAGTTATTTTTCTTATCATTGATTTCGGGTGGTCAAGATCGGGGAGGAGGGAGGAGAAAACAAGGATTAGAAGCGCCTGGACGGAATAGATAAGGGAAAACTGGGAAAACGAGATTATCAGAAAATACAGGAAAAGAGAAAGGATTACATGCAATTTCCAGTCCATGTAAAAACCTATAGTTTCGAATGACGCAGGTTTCACCTGCGTCTATCGTTGATTATCATTCTCGCGTCCGCTGCCTTAACGCCCTTGGAATCAACAAAAAGAGGGTTTATATCGAGCTCTTCCATTTTCTTCTCCTTCCACACCATGTCAGATACCTTTAGCAAAACATCTTCCAAGGCCTTGAAATTAACCGGTTTTTGCCCGCGAACCCCTTTCAATATCTCGTAGCCTTTTATTTCAGAAATCATCTCCTTAGCGTCTTTCCTTTCGATGGGGATTATTCTGAAGCTAACGTCTTTGAATACCTCAACGAATATCCCTCCCAACCCGAACATTATGACCGGTCCGAACTGCGGGTCTTTTTTTGACCCTATTATACATTGTCTCCCCTCTCTAATCATCTCTTGAACGAGAATTCCCAGTATTTTCGCATTCTTGTCGTACTTCCTAGCGGATTTCATCATCTCTTCGAAACCTTTCGAAACTCCTTCCTCGTTTTTCAGGTTTAGGATAACCCCTCCAGCCTCTGTTTTGTGGAGGATGTCAGGGGATTGTATCTTCAAAACAACAGGATATCCTATCATTTTAGCGAACTTCTTCGCCTCCGAGGGATTCTTCGCGAGGAATTCCTTGGTTATGGGGATAGCGAATTTCTTGAGAATTTTCTTTGATTCAAATTCTGTGAGTTTTTTCATATTATTATTTTAAAACCATATTTAATATATGAATCTCGATCGCCTCTTTCATCCAAATTCCGTCCTCCTGATCGGTTCTTCAAAAGTGAATGTATCGAAGATTATGGTGACCCCCGAAATTTTCAGAAGGGTTTACCTGAATCTTCACGAATTCGAAGGGCATGGTTTTCTCTCGGATATCGAAAAATCCCATAAGTATCCTCCAGCGGATTTAACTATCATTAGTCTCCCGCCTGAAAATATCCTTAGGGTATCAAAGGAATTGAAAACCAAGTTTCTTCTGGTTCTCTCTGGAGGTTTCAACCCTGAGCAAAGAAAAGGATTGCTGGATATTTCGAAAGGGAAGTTCCGAATCTTGGGGCCGAACTCCGTGTGCGGGTTGATAAACACGGAAAATCAATTGAACACCACCTTTGAGAAAGAATTGAGAACAAGGCCTGGGAAAATATCCGTTATCTCGCAGTCAGGAGGGATTGGAGCTACGATCCTTGACTACATGGTCTCGAACAAAATAGGAATTTCGAAATTCGCTTGGGTAGGGGATATGATTGACATAAATGAATGCGATCTCCTAGAATACATGCTGAAAGATGGGAAAACCAAAGTCATTTTGCTATATCTGGAGTCTGTTAAAGAGCCAAGGAGGTTCATGGATATCGCTAGGCATTCGAAAAAACCAATTCTCGTTTTGAAATCAGGGGTTTCGGAGGAATCGAAGGAGCGAGCCCTAACACATACGGATTCGCTTTCAACACATTCTGAAATCTATTCTGCCGCTTTCAAGCAATCAGGTGTTATAGAAGTCGAAAGCGTACGCGAACTCTTCAACTACTCGCTGATATTCGAAAGGTATAAGAAGAGAAGGATAGAAAACGTTGCAATAGTATCGAATACGGGCGGGTCCTCTATAATAGCCGCTGACTTTTGTCATAAGCTTAGATTGGATTTAGCAGAATTCTCGGAAAAAACTATAAATGAAATCCGTAAGAAATATCCAAAATTTGAGGTGATGAACCCCCTTGATATCAGGGCGGATGCGGATGGAGCTAGATACAAGCAAATACTCGACATCGTGGTCAAAGACAAGAATGTTGATTCCATCCTCATAATAAACCAACTGAAATCCTGTTTGCTTAGGCCGGAAGATCTCGATACCTTGAAAAGGGTTAAAACAGGGAAGGTGATTGTGAATTGCGCCCCTGGGGATGAGGACTATCGAAAAATCCGCTTTTTCTTGAGAGATACGCTCCCTATCTACAGTTCGATAGAAGATGCTGTGAAGGTTTTGAAAAAAGTTGGCGAATTCGGAAAAAGGTTTTAAAGATAACCTGCATATTTATAAAAAATCCAAACCGAAGTGCACAGAAAGAAGATGGACACAGATATGGTCTGTGTCATACGAAACTTGTGCTTCATTCGAAAATTGGGGTGGTTAGATGGTTAAGCATTTCCTGACTTTGCTCGATTATTCTGAAAAGGAGATAAAACATATCCTTGACCTCGCTTTGAAAGTGAAGGCAGAGGAAATTGAGGAAAAACTTGAAAACCAAACTTTAGCTATGTTGTTCGAAAAATCCTCGACGAGGACAAGGGTTTCTTTTGAGGTAGGGATGACGCAGTTAGGAGGGCATGCAATATATCTCGATATGCGAACCACCCAGCTTGGAAGAGGGGAGACTATTGAGGATACAATAAAAACTATTGAAAGGTATTGCGATGTTGTGATGGCCAGGGTAAACAAACACAGCGATTTGGAAAAGATGGCTTCGGTTTCGAAAATCCCGATAATCAACGGCTTGAGCGAGAAGTTCCACCCATGCCAAACCATGGCGGATATGCTCACGGTTTTGGAGAAGAAAGGGAAACTCGATGATTTGAAGGTGGTTTTCCTTGGTGATTGTGGTTTCAACATGTTCAATTCCACCATGATAGGGTTTTCAAAGATGTGGTCGAATGTCGTCGCGGTCTGCCCTGACAAGAAGGGATACATCCCTGACTTGGAAATTCTCGAAAAAGCGAGGAAATACGGAAAGGGGAGCATAAAGGTAGAGCATGACCCAATAAAGGGGATAAAAGATGCGGACGTTATTCACACGGATACGTGGGTTTCCATGGGGCAGGAAGACGCGGATAAGAGGATAAAACACCTGAAACGGTATCAATTGAATTCGAAACTTCTTGAGCATGCAAAAGATGCGATAGTCATGCATTGTCTGCCCGCGCACAGGGGTCACGAGATAACGGATGACGTGATTGACGGACCGCAGTCGGTCGTTTTTGATCAGGCTGAAAACCGTTTGCACGCGCAGAATGCGATTCTTTTATACCTGCTGAAAGGCGTTTGATTTTTAATTACCCCAAAACATTATAGATAATATGTGTTTCGCCCTCGTGGGGAAGGTCTTGGAATTCGATGGAAAAAATGCAAAAGTTGATTTCGAGAGTGTTCGCAAGCGTGTGAACTCGGAATTCATAAAGGTGAAGAAAGGGGACAAGGTTTTGGTGTTCAACAATTTCATTATAGAAAGGTTGCAGGATGCATCGAAACCCGCTGGTGGTTTCGATATAGAGAGGTTATAGTATGTTCAAAGTTTTACCCATAAAGGACAAGGAGTTGTTTTTGAGGTATGCGATTCCATGTGGAGAAGTTTTGGTCAACAGTGGTGAATTGAGAGAGGATCTACTCAAACAACTGAACGATTCCGTGAAGGACAAACAGGATATTGAAATTCCAATTGAAAATGTGTTTAAAGTCGCAACAAGGATGTGCACAATACTAGCGAAAAAAATGGGGAAGAAGGAGATAGATTCAGAGGTTATCCGAAAGTATTTCTTGATCGAACATGAGAATGCTATAAAGTGGAGAAAACAGATACGTCCCGATCTGAAGGTGAAGGATTGTCTGGTCTACCCTGGGAGAATCCTAAGGATTGATCACGATAAGGTTCTTGTCAGAACGCCTCTAGGGGATAAGTTCTTCAGGGGTGACTTCACAGAGGGTTTGAAAATGAAGGATCGGGTTAGCGTACATTACGATTATATAGCAGAAAGTATAAAAGCAGATCACTTTAATAAAATGTTGAAGAGGAGAAAACATGGAAAATAAGGAGTTGTTAGGGACGATTCTCGCCTTGCTGACAGCAATTATAAGCGGTTTCGCAATTCCTATGAACAAGATATTCGTTGTTGATTTGGATCCCACTGTTTTTACTGCTGTAAGAGCGATAATAATAGGGGTTATATTCCTTTTGCTATCCCTCGCTACTAAAGGCTTCAGTAAAGAAAACCTAGGGAACAATTGGAAATACCTTGCTTTAATAGCAATAATAGGTGGGGCGTTCGCCTTCCTTTTGTTCTTCACCGGCCTAAAATTCACAACCGGTGGGAGATCCGCTTTCCTACATAAAACCCTTCCCCTATACGTCGCTATATTCGCGTTCATTTTCCTCAGGGAGAAAATCTCTAAGAAGCAGATTTATTCTCTTATTCTAATGTTGATTGGAACTGTGATTCTATTTTCAGCTACTATAAATCCTGCTGATATGTGGATGAACCCGCAGCTAGGTGATGCGTTAGTTATAGGAGCGACAATACTTTGGGCACTGGAGAATGTGATCGCCCGAAAAGCGATGATAAACGGAGAGACGAACTTCGTGGTCTCTTTCGCGAGGATGTTTTTCGGGGGTGTTATACTCTTCGGTGTGGTTGCCCTCACAGGCAAATTCGATGTTTTGCTCTCGCTTACAACACAGCAGTGGAATAATATATTCATCTCCGTTTCTATACTTTTCGGTTACGTTCTGTTCTGGTACTGGAGCATAAAATACATCAACGTCTCTAAAGCGTCGACCCTCTTGCTTCTCGCCCCTGTTGTTTCGTTGATATTGGGAGTGTGGTGGTTTAACGAGCCAGTCCCTGCTGTCCAGCTTCTCGGCAGCGCATTGATACTAATAGGTGCGTATTTTGTGGTCGGAATAAAGAGCAGATTCGCGACAGGAGTTTGATCTCTACGTCTTGTTTTGAAATTCTTAAATATGGTTATTGTTCCTTTCCCCGAATATCCCTCGTCCTATTCTCACCATGTTTGCTCCCTCTTCTATTGCTATTCTGAAGTCATCGCTCATGCCCATCGACAGGTAACGCATTTCAACGTTTGGGGTTTTAAGATTTCGAACAGAATCGAATAGAGATTTCATTTTCCTGAAAATGGGTCTCGTGTCTTCAGGGTTTTCAAAGTAAGGCCCGATCGTCATGAGCCCTTGGATCTTTACGCCTTTCAGGTTTGAAACTTTTTCAAGAAAATCCTTTAATTCATCCGAGCGGACACCAAATTGCTTTTTCTCATCCGTGAGTATTTGTATTAGAACAGGTGTGATCTTTCGGGATTCAAGGGAGTGCTCGCTTATTTTTTTCGCGATCTTAACAGAATCAACCGATTGTATCATATCGAATATCTCGATCGCTTTCGAAACCTTGTTGCTCTGCAAATGACCAACGAAATGTTTCCTCGCATTCGAAATTAACGGGAACTTGCTTTCGGCCTCTTGAATTCGATTTTCACCGATATCTTTTAATCCTGAATCTATTGCTTCCCTTATGCGATTGAACCCGAACGTCTTCGAGATTCCAACAAGAACTACTTTTTTTGTCCCAACTCTTTCAGATGAAATTTCGATTTCCTTTCTTATCCTTTCAAGATTTTCCTTTATCCCCATTCAAATCCTTTTAGAAAGCAGTTCAACATAATCAGCTGCGTGTTGTAAGGCCTTTGAAAAACCCGGTTTCGCCCCTATAACAAGGATTGTCTTCCCCTTCTCTTTCGCGAGCTGGAGCGCTGGCAAATAATCAGCATCCCTAGAGGCTAGCGCTATTATGTTTATGTTTTCGTTGAAAGAGGCCTTAACAATGTCAACGGCGACACTCACATCAACGTCTGATTCCGTTTCCCCTGCAAGCACAACCTTGGGCTCGAATCCCTGGTTAGCGACTGCCTCTATCAGTTTATCGGAGGCGTACTGGTTGAGGAAGACCTTCCCTGTAACGATCCTTCCGTACCTCTCGGTTTTTTTCCTCAATTCGTCAAGGTCTATGCTGAATTCCCTTCTTATTATGTTTGGACCGTCCACGAATAGCGCCAGATTCTTCTTATCCTTCTCTTTCCTTTTTCTGAAAAACATAAGTATCACGAATGTGTTTTATAAATAACTTGTTTATTAAAAAGATTTAATAAGGTGGATTATGTTCGGTAATCTTGAGAAGGAATACAATGTTGTTGTGGTAGGAGCAGGTCCTGCAGGCTCTTCCATCGCTAGGTTTTGTGCTGAAAAGGGATTGAAAGTTCTGGCTGTGGATAAAAGGCAGGAGATCGGGAGTCCGAAAAGGTGTGGTGAAGGTCTGTCCAAATCAGCGATAGAAAAGATGGGGATAGAGTTGGACAATTCATGGAAGAGCAGGACGATAAAAGGAGCGAGTGTTTACGCTCCAAATGGAAAGAAGATAACGGTTGACTTTGAAGGCCCGGAAGGCTGGGTTATCGAGAGAAAACTCTTTGACAAGTATCTTGCAAAACTCGCCAGCCAGGCCGGAGCGAAAATCATAACGAAAACAGAGGTCTTTGACGTGAAAAGGAAGGATAACAAGATTATGGTCGGAATGAGATCGAGAGGCGAAACCTCCGAAACCTCGTGTAAAATACTAGTTGCGTGCGATGGGGTGGAATCAAGAGTTGCGAGGATGCTCGGGATCAACACTACCCTTCCTTTATCCGATATCGCCTCTTGCGCGCAATTCGAGATGAGCGGGATACGAATAGACTCTGACAGGATAGAACTTTATTTCGGGAACGGAATCGCCCCGGGCGGATATGTTTGGATATTCCCGAAAGGCGAAAACACGGCGAATGTCGGTATAGGTGTTCGCAAGCCCTACTCAAAAAAATCAGCTTTGGTCCATCTCAAGGATTTCGTCAAAGAAAGGGATTCCCTCCGAAAAGGATCGATAATAGAGGTTAATTCAGGAGGAGTACCTGTGGGGGGGTTCCTTGAGCAAATGGTAGATGATAATTTCATGGTGGTTGGTGACGCCGCCCATCAAGTCAATCCCATACACGGAGGTGGTATAAGCGAGGCGTATGTTGCGGGAAGGATAGCAAGCAAGGTTATCGCGAAAGCTTTCGAAAGGAATGACTTCTCCAAAAAATTCCTTTCCGAATACGAGAAGGAATGGAGAGAACAGAGGGGCAAGAAATTGAAGAAGATACTAAAGCTAAGGCGTGTGGTTGAAAATCTCAGCGATGAGGAATTGAATTGGTTGGCTGAGTATTTGAAAGGGGAAGAACTAGTTGATTTTGCAAGGGCATCCGGCTTCAAAAAGCTGGCTTTTATTCTCATGAAAAAACCGAAACTTGCGAAACTGGCAAGAAAGCTCATGTAATTTCTTAAAAATATAAATAATATCGATATCATATTATTTCTTGTGGGGTTTGAGAAATGAGCAACATCGAAGAACCAGAACCACCAAATCTTGGTGGTGTATATGGTAATAAAAAGGATAAGAGAGAATGGAAGAGAGAGGATAATTTCTTTAGCCCAGAGAATAAAGCCTGAGAAGTTCGGGCTGGATGATGTTGCCCAGCAAATATTCGGAGCGGTTCTTTTGGCAACACCTTTGTCCGTAACGGAAGAGGTCTGGATGTTGGCGAGAGAACTGGACCCTATACGACTAGTTATGTTCGTTTTGCTTTCGATAGCTGTCGTTGCGATAATCATATACTACACAAAATTCCAGAAAGTCGCAAAAGAGGCGATAGCGGAATTCGATACACACATAGTAGGTAAAACCTACATACCGAAAAGGGTGGTTTCTCTTTTCCTTGTGTCATACAGCATGACCTGGTTCGTTCTGTGGCTTTTCGGAGTTACAACTCATGTCGCAGACCCCGCTTGGTCCTTTAGGATTTTCGTATTCGTTTCGTTCTTCGCCTCGGTGGGGGCTGCAACAGCGGACATACTGAGGTAAATTTTTATATAAGTTTTCGAAATGATTAACATGAGATGTTTAAGTTGCGGATCGGAAGTGAACGAAAATTGGATGTTCTGTCCTAGATGCGGATCTAAACTAAGGAAGGAAAGGGATGTTTTTAGCGGGGCTTTCGAAAGGATGGAACGTGAACTGAAAGGGATGGATAAAGTTTTCGAAAGGGATTTCGAGGTATTTGATCTCTCGCCATTCTTCAGGAAACCGACCAAGACCAGCGGTTTTTCCATAAAGATATCCAGGAGTGGAAACAAAAAGCCTAAAGTTTCCGTTAAGACATTCGGAGATGTTGACCGGAAAGAGGTGGAAAACGAAATGGAGAAGTTGGGTTTCAAGGAAATTCCCGAAACAGAAAGGTTTGAAGAGAAAGAAAGGGGAATCTGTTTAGAAACGGCAAAAACCACAGAGGAGCCTGAGACATGCGTTAGGAGAATTGGTGACAAGATCGTAGTTGAGGTTAAACTCCCAAGCGTAAAGGATATGAAGAACATAGAGGTCATATCGCTGGAAAGTTCAATCGAAGTGAAAGCGATAGCAGGGGATAAAGCGTATTTCAAGATTCTCACAAAACCCCAGAAAGCGAACATTGTTAGGAAGGATTTTGAAAACGGAATTCTTAGGATAGAGTTCGTTTGAACAATCGAAATTTATATTCGGACTTAACCAATAATTCTATGTGAAAAACAAAATTCCATTCTTGCCGATTCCATACAAAAAAGTCCGAAAAATAACAGAGCATTTTCTAGGTTTGGGTGAAAACCTCGCTGCGATGTTCCCTTCGCTTGAATACGATCTTGAACAGTCAGGGTTCGAGATATCCCCGAGGAGATGGATGTCCATCGCGCTCTTCGCTTTCATATTTTATTTCTTTATTATATCCATGCTCCTGTTTCTGGTTACGCTCGCAGCGAATATCGATGTATACAGATCGTTAAATGTTTCGTTGTTAGCAGGATTGGGTATAGGTCTCGGTAGCTTCGTGTTTTTGAGTTTTTATCCAAAGCTATCGGCCAAGAAAAAAATCAATAACATCGAGAAGAATCTTCCATACGTCCTCCACCATATTCTCGTGGAAGTGAGGGCAGGCGTCCCTCTATATAACACGCTCGTCTCCATAGCGAAGAGTGACTATGGGTTGCTTTCGAAAGAGATGAGGAGGGTAGTGAACGAGATAAACACGGGTAAATCTGAAGCCGAAGCCCTTGAAAAAATAACAAGAGAGACGCCTTCGTTCTTCTTCAGGCGTGTAATGTGGCAGATGATTAACGCCTTGAAATCCGGTGCGGATATAGGGTCGACCGTGAAGGAAATTGTGGAGAACCTTGCTGTGGAACAAAGGGTGTCTATAAAAAGATATGGAGCACAGCTTAACCCTCTCGCTCTCATATACATGCTCTTTGCTGTTATATTCCCTACGCTTGGTATAACCTTCCTTCTGGTCCTTTCGTCTTTCACAGGAATTTCAATTAACCTTGAACTGGTTTTGATGGGGATAATAGGAGTTCTCGTGCTTTTCCAGTTCATGTTTATAGGGTTGATCAAATCGAGGAGGCCTCCTGGGATAGATTGAGGTGAATATATGATTTACAGATTTTTCCCCAAAAGTTACAGGGAGCACATCAGGGAAAGGCTGGAGCTTGCTGGGATGAAAACAACAATCGAATCGTATATAAACAAATCCGTTCTCGTGAGCCTGATACTCGCTGTTGTTATAACGGTTGTTGTTAGATTTTACGCTATTTTCGTTTTCATAGGCGTGTTCGCTGGGGTTTTCATATTCTTCAACGCGTACCTAACGCTCGCTATCGATAAGAGGAGGGACTTTGTCGAGAACGTTCTTCCCGATGCATTGGAACTTATGGCTGCGAACATTCGGGCGGGTTACATACCAAGCAAAGCGCTTCTGCTGAGCGCGAGAAGCGAGTTCGGACCCCTTGCGGAAGCCATAAAGAAATCCGGTAAAGAAATAATGACAGGGAAATCGCTAACAGAGGGATTAGGTGAAATACCCAAATACATAAAATCTGAAATTCTTGAAAGGGCGATCAAGCTTATAAGCGAGGGTTCTACATCCGGAGGGCAGCTTGTTTCACTGCTCGAGGAAAATGCGGTGGACATTCGAAGAAAGCAGGCAATAAAAAAGGAGGTTAAGGCGAATATAATAATGTACGGTATATTCATAGTTTTTGCCGGAGTTCTCGGAGCGCCTGTTCTCTATGCACTATCCCTTTATTTAATAACGACTCTCACTTCGCTGGGTGCTTCAGGCATCGCCACAACCGAGGTCATGTCAAGGGGTGTCCCCTTCTTCAGGGGAGGGATCGAAATTTCGCCGGAATTCCTCTTCGGTTTTTCTATACTTTCCATAATGATAACCACTTTCTTTTCAGGGATAATAATAGGACTGATAGACAGGGGGAAGGAAAAGGGGGGTATTAAATACGTCCCGATCTTCATGACAATCGCTCTTATGGTTTTCTTCGGAGCGACCTATTTCATAGGTACCATGTTCTCCGCTTTCATGCCCGGATGAATATATATATACCAGTTTGGACCAATTATAAAGTGATCAAATATGAAATTCGTAAATAAGAAGGCACAGTCTGCAATGGAGTATTTGATGACATACGGTTGGGCAATACTGATTGTCATAATAGTGGCAGCGGCTTTGTACGCTTTAGGCGTATTCAACCCAGCGACATTCGCGGGAAGAACAGCAACTGGTTTCACCCAAATTGGAACACCGAGCGACTGGGATCTTACAGTGGCGAATAATGGTCAGCTCAAGGTTACGCTTGCTAACAACAAGATAGCATCCCAGGTCGCGATTAAAAGTATTACAGCGGCTCTCAAGGGCGGTAGTACACTTACCTACGACACAACCAATTGTGATCAAACAGGTCCAGGAACTGGCTACCTCGTGATAGGACCTGGAGGTTCTGTAGCACTGGAAACAGTATGTAACCAAACAAGTGCTCCTTACAACTTAACATTCGGGAGCCTTACAACAGGAACAAGTTACTCAATAGATGTAGACCTACTCTACAACGCAGGCGGGTACGACCACACTGACACGGGGACTGTGACCGGTGTTGTTAGTTAAGTAGAATAACCAATTGCCCTTTTGGTATTTTTACTCCTTTCTTTATTTTTATTTCGGTTTTTCTATTTCTATTATTAGTGATCAGGATGTACAAACAAGTAATAGTGGTCAGGAAAGATCTGAAGATGGACAAAGGTAAGATAGCTGCACAAGTAGCACATGCCTCCCTGGAAGCGTATAAAAAAGCGAATGTGAAGGATGTGGTTGAATGGGAAGCGGAGGGGATGAAGAAGGTCGTTGTTGGGGTCAAGGATATTAAGGAATTCATGAATGTGAAGGAGGAAGTGAAAGAAGCGAAGATCCCTTATTCTATTATACGCGACTCCGGAAGAACGCAGATCACGCCAGGAACTGTGACAGTTATGGGAATAGGACCTGTAAAAGAGGAGATAATAGACAAGATAACAAAAAAGCTGAAATTGCTTTGATTGCTACTTCTTAGGGCTTAGAACTTAGAGACAAAAAGTATTTAAAACTTGGTACTTAAAAGAGTAACATCTAATTGGTGATAAATCATGAAGCATTATTTCGTTAACACTGGTATTGACCTCGCATTCAAGCTCGTGCTCATGAACGAGAGGTTTCCTGTAGACACGATAGCGAGAATTCTTGATTTCAAAACAGAATACGTTGAAAGGCTGCTCAGGATTCTGGAGAGGAGGAAGATGGTTAGAATGAAATATAAAATCTTCGGGGGAACCGAGGTTATGGTTAACAACGGACATGAGGAGGTGCTGGAAGGAATGACGAAAATGAAGGTTTTAGACTGGATGATAGAGTGTCCCAAAAAGGGGAGAGTTGTAATGTTCAAGGTTTCGTGCCAGAACTGCAGATATTTCAAGGATGTAGAAGGGGAAATTACGAATAAACGGGGGTGTTTCGAGTTCAGGCCGGAACATGTGGTGTGTGCTTGGAAAGAAAAGCCCGATGCCATGTAAGAACACGGAAATCTTGGAAAACAAAGGGTTTTTAAATTTTACCACCACATACTAAATGCTAAATTTACTAAAATTGGTCGGTGTTTATGTTAAAGGGCTTGTTGAGCAAGGGTTTCGTGAAGTACAGCCTGGGTCTGGTGATCCTCGTTCTATTTTTTATTTCTATAATTTTATATGTACAGCCAGGAAGGGGTGTAACGGATACTGATTTTGTAACTGGCGCGGGTGTAACAAAAGGACTTGAAATCACGGATTTTTACGAAATAGGAGACGAACCCCAAGAACCACCACAGCCAGAAATTCCCGAACCTGAGGAAACAATAGGTTCTGATTTCAGTAGTGGCTTTGTGGGTAGTGGTTTCTCTGGGAGCGGGTCTTCTAGTGGAGGAGGCAGTGTACAGTGTCACCCTCAAACTCACAAAGTTTGCGATTTTAAAAATGAAATCTGTATCGTTGTTGAAGGTCCCGGGGAAGACGAATGTGAATCAGACGAGGATTGTTATTGCGACCCAAAAACACCCGGTTATTGGAAGAACCACCTAAGTGAGGCAGAAGGCCTGCTTGTATGTGTGCATGACAACTACGATGTTTTTGACTACGTTGAAACAGCTGATAACATAACCTACGTTCTTGAGTGCAGTGGTAATTGTTCTAACATGTTTAATAAACTGAAAAAGTTCCTTCTAGCAACAATCCTGAACATATGTGCTGATTACTTCGACTTGGATGATGCGTATGATGGGAAAATGATAGAATACTGGATTGAGCAATCGGTAGCTGAGGTAGAAAATGGCGAAAGCGAATTGGATGAGTATTACAAAAATGCTTTGGATAACATACTTAACGATGAAATCGAATGCAACCCTGAAAGGCACACGGAATGTAATTACGTTAATATAACGTGCGATACCGTTCTCGGAACGGGTAAAGATGAATGTTCGACCTGGGATGATTGTTTGTACTGCGGAGATGGGAATGTGAACCCTCCTGAGGAGTGCGAGCTTCCTGGGACGGATGATAATACGTATTGTTCGCAGACGACAACGGATTGTTTGGGTTATAAGCTTGGGGTGAGAGATTTGTATGGTTACTGTGATTTGGAGTGTGGTTGTGTTGATGACCCGTTTGAGTACGAATGTGTTGAAGGCGAATGTGGAGCTGAGTGTGATGAGGATATTGATTGTCCTTGTCCTCCGGATGGTTGTGTAGGAAGCGATTGGTATGATTATCCAGCACATGGGGTTTGTATGGAGGATTGTACTTGTGATACCAGTGAAGAGCCTTGTCACGGACCTTGCAAGCCGAACATAACGCATGACGACCCTAGGTGTACGCATTTCGAGTGTGATTATTTAGAAAAGTCCTGTGTTCTGGTTGAAGGGGAGTACGAGGACCAGTGTCTGACCTGGGATGATTGTGTGCATACGGAATGCAATTACGTTAATATGACATGTGATACTGTTTTGAGCCAGGGGATAGATGAGTGTGATACGTTTGATGATTGTGAAAAGCACAAGGTTTGTGATTATGAGAACTCTACTTGTAAGATTGTGGAAGGTCCAGGAGTGGATAAGTGTTCAACGTTTAATGATTGTGTTCACACGGAATGTTGTGATATGAGTTGTGAGATTGATTTGTCGCCTGGAACGGATGAATGCGCGAGTGATTCGGACTGCATTGATTACGTCTGCGAGGATATAAGTTGTGTTGCTGTTCCTGGAACAGGGCAGTTAGGGTGTTTGGATGATGATGACTGCAGGCATTATGTGTGTGATTATGTGGATGTGGCTTGTGAGCCTGTGGCTGGGGATAATAGTGACGAGTGTTCAACGTATGATGATTGCATACATACGGAATGTAATTACGATGATTTGGCATGCGAAATTGTTATGAGTTCTGGGACAGATAAATGTCAGACATTTGAGGATTGTCCTCAGCATAAGGTTTGTGATTATGAGAACTCTACTTGTAAGATTGTGGAAGGGGGTGGAATTGATGAATGTACGGTTTGGGAGGAGTGCTTGATATGCGGAAACGAGGTTGTAGATCCAGGGGAGGAATGCGAACTGCCCGGAACGAGTAACAACCAATACTGTTCATGTCCAAAGGACGGATGTAAGGGTGTTAACTATTATGATTATCCCAATTATGCGAGCTGTTTAGAGGATTGTATGTGCGGTGTATGCGAACCCACAAAATCTATCTGCGATCCTGATTGTATGGGAGATTGCGAGGTTGAGGTTAAAACAGGGCATGATATGAACCCAAATTGGCCGGATGGCCCCCCGTACACAGCGACAAATGACATATGGATAATGGCAACGGATGTGAGCGAGCGCGATAGAGCGTGTGATGGCTTGACAATAACAATAAGATACTGGTGGTGTTCCTGCCCGGGTAAAGACCCGGAACAAAGCGCCATAGATTATGATGAGCCTCCAACAAAGTACGACAGACTTTGCAGCGCGAACGCGGCAGGGGAAGACAACCCAACACACAGTTTGGAGTGCACACCATGCAACATTAAAAATTACCATGCACAATTCTCGCAGGATAGCGGGAAGAAGTTCTGGACTGGTGTTGGAAGCTCCACAGGTACATTCCAGATAGATGTTCGTGAATATCATGACTGTTATGAAAGAAAATATCCAGTGGCTCTGGCATGCGCGGCAAAATCTGAAGACCAGCCAACGGAAACAGAAACTCATTTAGAATGCAGCAACATGCAGTGCGTGGAGGCTAGCGGAAGTGGTGCGAATCAGTGCGGTGCAGATTGTGATTGTTACTATTATGCATGCGACACACAGCAGGCATGTGTTAAGAAATCAGGTACGCAGGCTGATGAATGTTCCGTGGATTCCGATTGCGTACCCGAGTACCACAAAGAATGTGTAGATTTCATGTGCGAACCTGTTCCAGGACCAGGGCCTGACGAATGTTATAATAACCTAGACTGTGGATATGAAAAACCAGATCCACCACCAATGTAAATATTCTCCAAGGACGAATTTATAAATAAAGACCCGAATTTATTATTACGTGATTTTTTATGTCAAAGGAGAAGCTACAAGAGAAATACGTCCTATACCAGCTTTTAAACCAGAACCTCGAAAGCCTCAGGCAGCAACTGCAACTCGTGGAACAGCAGTTTATCGAGATAAAGTCAACCACGATGTCCATAGATGATCTGAAGGGTATGGGTGAGAAGAATGAAATATTCCTCAATATTGGTAGCGGGTGTTACGGAAAGGGGAAAATAACGGAGAATGACGAGATACTCGTAAATGCCGGGGTTGGGATATTCATAAAACAAAAAGCGGAAGAAGCGAAATCATTCCTTGAAGAAAGGATCAAGGAACTTGAAAAAGCGAGCAATGAAATACAGGCACAAATGGAAAGAGTCGCGAAACAGATGAATGAACTAGGTCTTGAAATCCAGGAAATCGTTCGTAAGGAAAAATCTTAATTTATATCACAAATAAATAAATTAATATGATACTAATCCTCCTTTCCATCCCAATCATAGTTTTCTCTTTGTTGGCCGTTCAGTCCAAGGACCTTTTGTTCTCCGTGATATTTCTCGCGATAGTTTCGATGAGTTTAGCGCTCATCTTCCTTGTTTTGCAAGCTCCAGATATAGCGATAACAGAGGCCGCTGTTAATGCAGGGCTCACGACTTTGATCTACGTGATAGCTATAAAGAAGACAAGGAGGCATGAAGAATGATTTTGAAGAATGTTGTGTTCTCCTTATGCCTTTTTATTCTGTTAATCTTGATAGCGAGCGTTTTATTTTCGCCTTTTTTCATAAATTGGGAAGGCAAGGACGCCGCAAGGTTTTACATAGAGGAGGGAGCGAAACAAACGGGTTCAGCGAATATCGTTAGTTCAATAGTCTGGGATTTCAGGGGTTTCGACACGCTTGGAGAGGAAACGGTTTTGTTCACCGCTGCCGTTGGGATTTTAACGATTATAATTTTCGGTTTAAAGATCACGAGGAAGATGGGATAATGGATGTGATAATACGAACGATAGTTAAGGGTTTGTTCCCTTTCATAATACTGATCGGTTTATTCATAATATTCCACGGACATCTCACCCCCGGTGGTTCGTTTCCTGGAGGGACGATTGTTGCCTCGGGATTCGCCCTGGTCGCGGTCGTGTTCGGCATAAAAAGGGCCGAAAGGCTGGTGAGTGAGGAGACCGCCCATATAATGGAAGGGATTGTTGCAATGATATTGGTCGTTCTCCTGTTATACGAATCGTTCATAAGGGAATACGTTGTTCCCTCGGAAGAGATGTTCGGATTTTTCAGCGCGCCCGAAATCCTCTCACTCAACGTTGCGGGAGGTTTAATGGTGATGTGCGCGTTGATATTAATCGTGTTTTTGATGATAAAGGAGTGATTATGTTGGAAACGTTGATAACGAGCGCGTTGCTTGTGGTTGTGGGAATATACTGCGTGGTGATCAAAAAGAATCTCGTAAAGAAGATAATAGGTTTAGCGATTTTCACCAATTCCATCCATCTCCTTCTGATATCCATAGGTTTCAGGGAGGGCGGAATAGCTCCGATAATAACCCAAGCTAACCTCGGGTTTTTCGCAACACATGCGGTGGACCCTTTACCGCAGGCGCTCGTCCTCACCTCGATAGTGATACAAGTGAGCGTGACAGCGCTTGCTCTTAGCATAGCGATACTCGCGTTCCGACATCTGAATACTTTGAACACCGACAGGATGAACAAGCTAAGTGGTTAGTATGTTAGAATACGTAGTTGCGATACTTATAATTGCAGCCTTTCTTATGTTAGTCTTGAAAAGGGATTTTATAGCGATATTTTCGATAGTAATTTCGTTCCTCATTATGGTTCTTCTGTTCTTTCAAGATCATATAGCGATCGTTAGGTTTGGTGGTTGGGTTCCCCCTTTCGGGATAGTCTGGGTAATGGATGGGTTGAACTTATTCATAGGCCTTCTGATAACGGGAATTTCGTCCCTGGTTGCTATATACTCGATTAGGTACATAAAAGAGAGGAAACACAGATTCTACACGCTCCTCTGCTTGATGACAGCTGGGTTGCTTGGTGTGTGTTTGACAGGGGATATATTCAACATGTACGTTTTCTTCGAAATACTTTCCATTGCCTCCTACGGGCTGGTTTCGTTCTTCCTTGATGAAGATGCGATAGAGGGGGCCTTCAAATACATAATAATGGGGTCTTTCGGAAGTTCTTTCATCCTACTTGGAATAGCATTGCTTTACGGGATTACGGGTACGCTCAACTTCGCTGACCTCGCTTTGAAAATTTCGCACTCCCCGATCTTCATGATAACCCTTGGTCTGATAATAGGTGGTTTCGCTTTGAAAGCCGCGATAATCCCGTTTCACGCATGGAAGCCTGATGCGATTGAAGGAACGCCCACCCCAATAGGAGCGATATTCACCACAGCTTCATCAGCGATAGGCGTTTACGGTATTATGAGAATCCTATTCGTTTTCGGATTGATTCAGTTAAACCTCGCGCTCATAGGTTTCGGGGTTCTCACGATGATGGTGGGAGCATTGCTAGCGCTTGTCCAGCTCAATGCGAAGAGAATGCTTGCATACTCGAGCATATCCCAGATAGGATACGTTGTTATGGCAATAGGTTTTGGGACAACACTGGGTCTAACCTCTGGGCTCTACCACATCCTCAACAACGCACTTATAAAGGGGTTGCTATTCATGGGTATCGGCTGCGTTGTATACCTCACTGGAAAGGAGAATCTTGATGAAATGGGAATGAAAAACACCCCATTGCTGATATGCATGGGTATAGGGATTTTGGCGATGGCGGGAGTTCCTCCATTAAACGGTTTCGTTTCGAAGTGGCTCATATTCATGGCCTCTTGGGAGATAAATCCCATATTCACCATACTTGCGATACTCGCATCCGCCATCACCCTAGCGTATGGATTGAAAATATTCTCCTCCATATTTTTAACCGAAAAAAGATTCGAGGGCGAAATCCCCAAGATAATGCTGGTACCTGTGATAATATTGACTGTGTTGTGCGTGCTTATAGGGGTATTCCCCCAAATCGGATTGCAAATTGTCGAGCCTGCAACGAATGCTTTATTAAATCAGAATCAATATATAACTGCTGTGTTGGGAGGTAGCTAACGAATGAAACAGAAAAGGGTTCTGTTTCAGCATTTAATAATTTAGTGATAGTATGTTTGAGTACTGGTCATTCTTCACCCTAACGTTCGCGGGTTTCATAGGTCTTGGTTTCTTGATATATTTTTTAGGAAACAAAAAGTCTAGGTTCGAGGAAAGGAAATACGAAACCTACACATGTGGCGAACCCTTCCCGAAGGTTCACGTGAGCCCTGAGAACTTCTACGTTGCGATCAAGAAAGGTCTCGGGATAAGGGATATACGCGAAATCCACTCGGGTAAGCTCTCGGATTATCTGCTTTGGTTTTTGATAGGTATTGTGATAATACTTTTGATGGTGTTGTGGATATGAAGGAGGAAATGATAAAGCTCGAGCCGAAGGGATCGAAAGTTTCAAAAACCCCTCTCTTGAAAAAATTAGTTAGTTACTGCAGGAAGAAGTCTCCTTGGGTTATTCACTTAGGAGCGAGCGGTTGTAACGGGTGTGCGATCGAAATACTGGCTGCTCTCACCCCGAAGTACGATGTCGAGAGGTTCGGAATCCTAGCGAAAGGTTCACCAAGGCATGCAGACATTCTGATAATCGAAGGCCCTGTGAACGTGAAGATGAAGGAAAGATTGTTAACCATATACCAGCAAATGCCCGACCCGAAATACGTCATAGCGTTTGGAACGTGTCCCATTTCCAAAGGCGTATTCCACGATTCTTACAACGTTGTCGGTCCCCTATATAAAATAATTCCCGTTGACGTTCACGTCCCTGGCTGCCCTCCGAAGCCAGAAGCCTTGATACAAGCGATTGTTAAGGTCATGGAGAAGATGTGATATGCACATAGAAAATTATATTAAACGCTTAAAGCCGAAAAGTGAAGGAAATAATTTATGGATTTCCATCGAGAGGGGTAAATTTCGGAAAGTTCTTAAGGATCTGAAATCCCTTGGTCTGTCAAGGATATCCTCCATAACAGGGGTTGATGAAGGAAAAAGGATAGACGTTATTTATCATTTCATCCACAAAAAGAAAACAATAAACATAAAGCTATCTGTTAATAAAAAAGACGGTGTTGTTGACACGATAACTGACATGTACCCTGGGGCGAACCTCTTCGAGAGGGAATTATCCGAAATGTTGGGGGTCCAGGTGAAAAATCACCCAAACCTGAAAAAGCTGTTTCTAGCGAAGGGTTCGCCTAAAAGTCCTCTGAGAAGATCTTAAATTCTTCACGTAATTTTTTGAATCACTTGAACCCTATTGCGTAATACGAAACGACAGAGGAAAAATCGCCTGTTGAATCCCCTGAATTTGTTTGTTGTATTACCTTCGCTGTTTTGAGGTTGAGGGATTTCGCTACGTACATAAGTACGGCGATAGGTCCGTATCCGCATACAGATGCGTCAATCTCTTCGAGCGTTCGAAACAGTCCTTTGGTGTCGAGTTTATGAATTCTTTCGATAGCTTTCTCATCCTTTTCCTTCGCGACCTCTTTCGGAAGGTAGTGGGAAAAGTCAGAGGAGGCGATAACATCGATGTTCTTCCCATTTATGGTTTTGGCAATGTGTTTTCCGAGAGTTTCGCATTTACCTAGGAATTCTTCTGAGTAATCAATGTTCGCTATGCTTATCGGGACAAAGCGAAGGTCCTTGAATCTATGCTGAAGAAATGGGAGCTGAACTTCAATAGAATGCTCGTGTGTATGCGAAAGGTAATCTTCCCGAACGACCTCGCACTTTTTGATTTCATTCGCAAGTTCCGAGTCTATTTCTACCCCTCCCATGGGGGTTTCCCATTCACCCGATCCCATTATTGAGAATTCGCTTCCTATCATGTTGTGGTTCGGACCTAAAATTATGAAACTTTTTGCTGGCCTCAGCGATTGTATCGCATAAGCGGCGGTCTTTCCGGAATATTCATAGCCAGCGTGTGGCGAAACTACGCAAATAAAATCGTTAGCTTTCGTGGATTCAAAGAGTTTCGAGAGCATTTTCGCTAGCGAATCCCTGCTGAACGGGTAAAACATCCCTGCAACTATGGGCTTTCTTTTCATGATTTCTAATTGGCTTCAAGGTTAAAAAATTTAAATGTAAGAGACCTTGAGCTGCTTTCTTATGTGTTTCAAAGGACTCAGGAAATAGAAATCGAAATCACACGTTAGTTCACTCCTCACCTTGTATTGGTTCTTTGTTGTCCTTATCCTGAATTCCGTTGTTTCCCCGGGGTCCAATTTCTCAACTTCTATTAGCCATGTCTTGGATTCCAGTGAAAAGAACGAGGTGTATATCGTGTAATCATCACTTTCGAATTTGTTTTCGTAACCTAATTCCTTATACCCCTCAAGGATCTCAACCCTGTCCGCATCTATGCTGTCTATTTTGTGTTTAGTCGCGGAATCCGTGCAGTTATAGGTTGCGCGAATGTTTCGGATTTCCGTGTTACTTGCTGTTATGTTAAGGTAGAAATCCGGCTTCTTATCGGTTTCGTTGCTTCCTGTGTGTATGAACACGAAAGTATCTCCTTCCATGTAATCTGGACCACCATATCGGTGGAAGAAATCCGTCATATCTATCACCATGCAATCTTGCGGGCATTCATTAGCGAGTTCTTCGCTTTTATCACATACCCCATTCCCACAGCATGGCTTTATTATGTCGTGTTTGCATTCGAAATTAGTATGTAAGGAACAGGAATCCTTTGTGCAGGGGTTGGAATCATCGCACGATTCCGGACATTCTTTCTCGTCTATATCGCACACGCCATTATTATCCTCGTCAAAACAACATCTTCCGCCTATGAGTTTTTCGGGATCCACGCATGTAGGTACTGTCTCCTCTTCGAATGTTAAGCACCCTGCAATCAGAATTACAAAAATAATTGCAAATGGAAAAAATTTCCTCATACTTTAAATTATCGTTACGGGTTAATAAAAATTTGGTCTACATCCTCTCCAGAGCCTCTATACCGAGCAGATTAAGGGCATTTTTCAAAACAATGGAAACAGCCTTGACTAGGGCTAGCCTAGCAGATCTCATTTCTCCCTTCGCCTTCAAAACAGGCAGAAACTGGTAAAACTCGTTGAATTTGGTCGAAATTTCGTAACAGAAATTCGCGATGTAGTGCGGTCTCATGTCATCCCCCGATTTCCTCACAACATACGGAAACTTCGATATCATTTGAAGGAGATGTTTCTCGTGAGGTTCTTTGAGCAGGGACATGTTGAATCTCTTCGGGAATCCCTTTGCCTTTCTAAGAATAGAATTCGCGCGAGCGCATGTATATTGTAGGTAAGGGGCGTTGTTTCCTTCGAAAGACAAAGCGTCTTCGACTCTGAAAGCATATGTTTTTTCAGGGGAAACCTTTATCATTGCGTATTTTAATGCTCCAACGCCAACACTTTCAGCTATTTTCTTTTTCTCTTTCTTCGAGTACTTCGGCATCTTTTCATTAACCGTTTTCATTGCGGTATCAATTGCTTTTTTGATCAAATCGTCCACGGATACGAATTTTCCTTCTCTCGTGGACATCGATCCCTCAGGTAATTTCAAAAACTCGTAGAAAAGGATTTCGTAATTTTTCGCCTTCTCGGGCATTATCAACTTTAGGGTGGAAACGATCTGATCGAAATACAGTTTTTGGTCACCACCCATGACGTTTATGTTGAAATCTGATTTCGATAGTTTGTAGTTGTGGTAGGCGAGATCCCTGAGCGTGTACATTGAAGTTCCGTCAGACCTTGTCAGGTTGAATTCCCTTTCGATTCCGAATTCCTTGAGATCAACCCATACCCTTTTCCCATCTATCTTTGCTTTGCCTGTCTTTTTTACTCTTTCAAGAATTTTCTGAACATCTTTGTTGAAAATATATTTGCTCTCAGGGGAATAATTATCTACCTTTATTCCGAGTTTATCAAAGGTTTTTTTGTGTCCTTCCAAGCATTTTTTTGTTAAAAAAGTGAAATATTTTCGTAAGGTTTTGTCTCCTTTCTCGAACCTCTGTATTATCTTCTTTACCTCTTCTTCGAGATTTTCATTTGCTTTCAGCTCTTTGTTTCCTTTTAAATAGAGGTCGAGTACCCACCAATCTGGCTTTCCCTTAACTTTTGGTTTTTTCTTAATGTATTCCATAACGGCTATCGCAATCTGCCTTCCTGTATCGTTTACCAGGAAATCTGTTTTTACCTTGTTTCCCGCGAAGGACAGTATTCTCGCAAGGGAATCTCCAATCACGGTGTTTCTGAAGTGTCCTAAATGCAAAGGGCCGTCTGGGTTTGCTGAGGTGTGTTCCACAAGAATTCTAATCCCTTTCTTTCCTGACCCGTATTTTTTTCCCTCTTTCAGAACCTGCCCAACAACCTTCTGCCCGATCTTGTCCCAATTCGCAGAGAAATTAAGATACCCTCCCTTTGGCTCGACCTTTGCAATCATACCGGAGGGTTTGATTTTCGAAGAGAAGTCTTTCGCTATCACGTCTGGGGGTTTTCTTAGTTTTTTCGAGACTATGAAGCAGGGGAAGGCGAGGTCCCCGAATTCGGGCTGGGGAGGTTTTTCGAGGATTATATCTTCTTTTTTGATCTTCGACTCTTTAGCTATCTTCTTCTTTACTTCATCTTTGAATTCCTCAAAAAGGTTCATAATAATTCTATTATCATAAGCAATTATTAAATTAACAGTTTTGAGCTACCTTCTATCTTTCTCTACAGATTTAAGGTAGTCGCCAATAACATTTTTAAAAAAACTGTCATATTCAATACCTTTGGGATTGCCGTCAATATTATATGAACTACCAAAGAAATCAAGAATTACGTCACCTGGAGGGCCATGCTTCAGGTTTGTTAGCCCCGATGTTTTCGATTTCATTCCACTTTCTATAGAAAGAAGTGTTTATATAGTTTTCGTTGTATTTATAACATTATGGAACATTTTTGTTCCATTTGGGACTGATAGTATGCCGAGCATTTCAGAGAATGTCTGGCTGTACGTAAAAGGGAAACCTTACCTTCAGGAAGCCTTGGAGAAGGGGATAGTCAACTACTCCGCACTCGCAAGGATGATAGACAGGGAAATGGACGGAAGGAATTTCGATGCTGTAAAGGCAGCGCTGAGGAGGTTGAATGAGAGGTTGGGAAAGGAGAGGAGGAATGTGGAGCAGAAAGTTCTGAAGGTTATAAAGGCTAGCATACTCGAGATGCGTGACAAAATAGCCGTGATAATATCGAACAGAAAACTTGATATGCCTGTTATAGCTAGCGCGAAAAGCAAAAGCGGTTACACTTATATTGTGGAGGGGAATGTTATCGAAAGGGTTGAACACAAGGATTTCCTAAAAATCCAAAAGAACCTCAGCATGATAACGATAATAAGTCCAGAGAGCCTTGAGGATACACCAGGGGTTCTATCCTATTTGCTGTCTTCGCTTGTGGCTGAAAACATAAACGTCGTTGAATTCGTATCCTGTTACAAGGACACGTTGCTGGTTTTCAAGGATGCTGATATAACGAAAGCATTCGAAATCTTATCGGAAAGGTTAAGGGTTTAGCGGCTCAAAACCTTCAACATTTTCTTATGCAAATATTTGTTCGCTGCAAGAATGCTTGATCTCTTCATTTCGAGTGGCTTCCCTTCAGTGGTTGTAACGATTCCGCCTGCCTCTTTCGCTATTGAGGAAGCGGCAGCGAAGTCCCATGGTTTTAGAACAAATTCCCAGTAACCATCAACCCTTCCGCACGCTACGTAACATAAATCAAGTGCTGCCGATCCTGATCTCCTTATGCCATGGATACCCTCATAAAAAAATTCACCTATCTTCTTTAGTGTAATATTCATCTTTTGATCTCTGAAGTAATAAAACCCCGTATTTAGAAGTGAATTTTTAAGGTCTTTGTTTTTCGAAACTCTTATCCTTTTTCCGTTGAGGTACGCTCCTTTTTTCGCAAGAGAATGGAACATCTCCTTTCGCAAAGGATCGTAAACAACCCCCAGTTCCTGTTTGTTCTTCCTTACCAAGGCAATGGAAACGCAGAAGAATGGATAGCCATGCATGAAATTCGTCGTCCCGTCAAGTGGATCGATTATCCAAAGGTTTTCGGAGTCACCTTCGCTTCTCGTTCCCTCTTCCGAAATTATTCCGTGACTTGGGAAATTCTTTCTTATTAGGGAGGTTATCAGTTTCTCTGAATTCTTGTCCGTGTTTGTAACGAAGTCTATCTTTGTTTTGAAGTTTATTATCCTCCTTGTTTTGAATTGATTTGTTATCAACTTTCCGGCTTCTTTCGCCGCATGCATAGCGACTGAAAGCTCACGTGGCATGTAACGCATACCTCGTATGCGTCTTTTGAAATTATTTTGTTTCATCCTCGATCCACTTCGTGTACTCTTTCGAACCTCCGATAATGGGGAGAGCGATGATCTCAGGGTTTTCGTATTGATGTACTTGCTTAACCCTTTTTATGAGTTTCCTCAAAACCCTTTTCTTCGTCTTCACCATAAGAAGGACTTCATCGCTTTCGTGTATCTTACCGCTCCACCAGAAAAGGGATGTGAGATTTGGAAGGATGTTCACACAAGCTGCCAGCCTTTCTTTCAACAAGATATCGGCTATCTTTTTCCCGTCCTTCGCATCAGGACACGTTATAAAAACAACTAGGTACATGACAAAACCTATTCTATTAGAGTTCCCACAAATTTTTTNNGGACCTGCCCTGTGTTTTTTAACCTTCACCATTTTATGAAGTTCTTTTGCGCTTATTTTCTTTAGCATTTTCGCACCCTTGTGTTTGTCAGGATCCTTGTCGTAAATTCCCTTCACATCAGTTCCGATTATTATCAGATCCGCTTTGAAGAATTCACCTGCCGCTACGCTTACAGCATCCGTTGTCTGTCTTAGAACAGTCCCTCCCATCACAACTACTTTCCCTGATTTTATCGCTTCTTCCAGGCGCTCTTTGTTCTTCACAAGTCTGTTGTATGCGTGTTTACCCAGAGCGGAGATAAGGATCATCGCATTCATCCTCGTCCCGAGTATGCCTATGAAATCGAGCGTGTCCTCGTCTGGTTTGAAAGTCCTTGCAGCCTCTATGTAACTCTTCGCCACCATTCCTCCGCCTGTCACCACTATAATCCTGTGTTTTTTTCTTTTCAGGTCAATGATGAATTTCGAGAACTTCTT